>Ga0116231_10002566_pt1 | contig 38027 bp, 24 predicted proteins | sample S1TSphgellanicum_2_FD_89695 | JGI IMG/M metagenome (GOLD analysis project Ga0116231, IMG submission 89695) | Host-associated microbial communities from peat moss isolated from Minnesota, USA - S1T2_Fd - Sphagnum magellanicum MG | ecosystem: Host-associated > Plants > Peat moss > Unclassified...
CAGTGGAGTTTTGCAATTTAAGAAGGGCCCGCACCCTCCCCCTCTTTGCCTTGGATGGAGGGATGGATGGAGGGATGGATGGAGGGATGGATGGATGGCGAGATGAACGACGGGACGGAGGGATGGAAAGGACGACCACCCAAGGATATTATAGAAGTAGATATATATATTGTGTGTGTGTGTGAAATTTTTTTGTATTCTTAAATATGTACATGTCAAGTTTAGTAAACGTTTTGAAAATCATGGCTTTATGTTAATAAATTGGATGACTAGTTTTTCCCCTTTTTTTTAATCACAACTTGTCTTCTCTCAAATGATTATTGTTTTCATCATCTATAGTTTTTACAAGTGTGTATAGTCATTTAATGTGAAATTCATTTTGAGATGCTTGTCACTTTGGCTCCATCACAAAAAGAAAAATAAGTGATGGCCTTGAACCCATGTTGATAGATAACTAATTTGTCAATAACTAACCAACATTGTTGCAATGTGAATATTCAAGCATATCTCATACAAGCTAGTATGAGTTTGTTAGTCTATTCATGTTCATGTTTGGGATCATTCAAAATATGTTGTTTCTTATATAAACACACTTAACTTGGCTACCTAACTTAAACCCATGTCTGGAAACCTAGTGATTTTTTTAAAAAATTTGAATTTTACTTTTTAAAATTTGGTTCAAAACATCATTTCCAACAAAAAAAAAATTCAAAAATTTGGTAAGAGTGTAAAATTTCACACCAAAAAAAAAGGCTGGTGCATGGGAAACAATTAACACATTATGTTAGATGTGATAACCACTAGAAAAGGACCAAGTAAAAGGGGTGGGGGTGGAGATGCTGTAACTTAGAGAATAGGTAATTGGGTAAATAGATCAATCATTTCAATTTACCGGGCTGGTAAATAACCAAGTCTCAAGATATTTAGAAGACGGGACGTCGTACCAAGATGTCGATATGGGGATCTGGAATTAGGGTTTGACGCTCACGGCTGCGTTGCTCTACACCGTTGCGCGTAGCACAAAACCTGCTACTGGAGGCCTTTCTGCGATTGCTTTGGCTTTTTGGTGGAATTTCGACCGCTACTGGAAGGCGAAGGAGGCGAAGAAGTCCATCTGGTGAGTGGATTTTCTTCATGTCTCCTTAACTGCAAAGATTGCGATGTTTTGTATGTTGGAAAGGGATGGTTTAAGCCAACTGAAAGGTTCCTTGTGGAATCGCAGATTGGCTGGTTGGTGTTCCAACTGTCGAAGCCTTGTGCTGTGCTGTCGTATTTTGGCTGGTGGATGTTCCGACTCTCGACATCTTCGCTGTCGTATTTCAGCGGACACATAGCTATTCAATCGGTGGATCTGAGAAGAAGAAACGAAAAAAAAAAAATCAGTGTGGTGAAGGAGTTGCAATCGAGTGTTGCAAAGGAGTTGCAACAATCTGAGATAAAAAAATTGTTGAGAAAAAGTTAAGGAACGAAGGTAGAGCACCATGTTTCTAGGAGGACTGCCTCGTCGTCCGGACAAAGCCGAGGCGCATAAAACGCTGAAGCAACACCTTACTATATTAGGGTTGTGGATATGCGCCATCCGAGCGGCTCCCTTCATCTTCAGTCTCGTCACAAGTAGGGGAGAGAAACTGGAGCTTGACTTTGATGATGATTAGCCCCCCATCATTCCTGCAGCTCATCTTCAGCTGCTGCAGGCAGGCAGGCAGGCAGAAAAAGATGATGATGGTACATGTTGGATAGCAGCAAGTAGGCATTGTAATCAACTATTTTGTGACCTATTTGAAGAACTTGACAATTTTGTTTCTGAAGGTGCCTCAGGTTTCCAGATTGATGATCATTCCAGACTTGAGAAATACTTTGTAACTCAAGACCTCTGACTGAAAGGGTAGCTGCAGTTGACATCCTAACTGTTGTTCATTACTTCCACTACATACTTCCCACTGTCCCCCATCTTGTTGTTGAAGTAGCAATCAGTCAGTAAGGGGTTTGTGCTGTTTGCTCTTGCAGTTCTGCCTCCAATAAAATTTTCTTGTTTCTCCTGGTGTTCAACTGTCAGAGCCGCAATGTTTTACCTTCTTAAATCCTCTCAACATTCCAAAAGTTTGGATTCTGAAAGAGAACAAAGCAGTTGTTGTATGCTAGCAAATTTGAGCCACTCTGCTTCCCTCTGTTTTGAGCATCTTTTTCTTTCCTCGGCAGCAGTTCAGGCTAATCTACATCTCCTCCATGCACATTTGTGAACGAATGTGGCTCATTCTTTGTTGGGTCTTTGTCTTTCTCATCATCCTGCACATCCCACCAACCTAAGGCTTTCTGTCAGCATGAAGGAGGATTCTGGCTCACAATTTGACTCTTGTTGCTGCTGTGAGGTCTGAAAAAGAGCAAAGATCCATCATGCAGAACGTATTGTCAGCTATTTTGAAGATTACAAGCTCTGCTTGGTTCCAAGGAAAATGCTATAGTCGCCCACTAACCGGGACCACCTTTGCGCTCTTCTCCACTGTCATTCGTCATGTTCACTCAACAACCTAATGGTATTCAACATAAACCTGTAACCCAGAGTGCATATGTATGACGAGGTATGATTCTTTTTGCATTTGAATTCAGGCACAATGCAGTGCTCCTCTATTCTTGATCACAAATCTCTCAATTCTCTCTGCTATCTCTCCTGTTCTTCTGGTACCAAATAAAACTCTTTGTTGATATATGGGGATGCTCTGCTTCTTAATGTTGATTGTGCACATACTAAGTACTTCTGGTCATTATCACACAAATTCTAGTAGATTGCAAATGAAGAATATCACTCTGATTAAACCTACTGACCTGGGAGAGCATCCAATGATGTGAAGGTGTCCAGGCTTGTAACCCATCAACCAACTCTGAATACATGAGCACCAAGCTGCTGAAGCTGTCAGTTTTGCTGTGAAAAGTTAGCAATCCAATAAGCCCATCAACTGCAAAAATGAATCAAATTCCTTTGAAGGATGTGAAGTGGACCACCTTTTTTGCTGGATTCATCAAACAAGGAGTCCTTCATTTTCAAGAAACTCTTGAAATTCTTGGGTCAGTGCAGAGGGTTATTTCTCTCTCTCTTCCAATGGTGGTATGCTTTGTCTCTCCCTTGATACCACAAATGGCACAGATACTACAAAAGGCTTTGACCTAAATGATTGGTATCAAGCACATTTGTACATCTATCAATCCAATAGAATGCTAGATGAATCATCAGACCTAATTACATCTTTTCTTTTCACTGTGGACCATCATCTCTAAAACCTCTGCTGACAAGATCCATGAGCTTACCGGGCATTGTGAGACTCGGTCTTATGACAAGTGCCTGAGAAAGGAACTAGTGACAGAAGACTAGATGAGCACATCCTCTCCATCAAAATCAGTTTGCTAAATTGAGAATTTAACAATCGAGTCAATTATGAGAGAGACTGCAGTCACAACCGTTGTGTCACAAACTTGCCCCTTACAAGGTTTAGTGATTTTACAACACTTTTAGCAATGTGTTAACACGATTAAGTATTGATTAAATATTAATACAATCGTCGATATGATGTTGTGATTGCATTGTAACACATTGTGATCACTAAACATTATGTTATAATGTCATGACAATATTATGTTAATAGTTTATTAATACTTAATTAACACTTAATTTTGAACACATTGTTAAAATGTTATAAAAACATAGACACGGAGGCAAGTTTGTGATTGGTAGGGTGTAAGTATGTGAGATAATTATGTTGGTGATCATCCACAAGAGGATTTAGCCAAAGTTGGCTAAAGGTTAGATTCTAGAGGAGAGGAAAATAGAAAAGTTTAAGAATCCCACTATATTTTGATGACATGATAGAATGTATTGTCTAAATATGGTGATTTCAAAAAAGAATTCTTCATCATGTGACAACTTTGAGCAATTATATTTGTGACAATTAGAAAGCAAAAAAACTCAAAGGCATGCTTCTATGTTCTAATCAATGCATAAATTTTCAAAAAGAAATAACTTTTTCTATTTTATTTTTAAAATGCATTTTGAAAATAAATATTTCAATTGTAGGTACATTATACGAAAGGATACTTGTTTGGCCCCCTTCCATTTTATTTTCCTTAAATGAGTAGTTTTGGAAGCATGGACCAAGCAAATTAATATTAAAAATCCCCCGAACAAAAATTGTGTATAATAATTTTGTTACTATTTTATCTCCAAAACATATCATCAACAAGTTTTTCCATATGAATATACATCTCTCAAGCCCCCAAAAAAGGATTTTTGATTGGATATTAACATCACAACCACAAAATGGGAAATTTGATCAATTTAGAAAATCAGTGAATTCTGTAAAAACATTATATATATCTATGACAAAAAATTTCTTGTATTTTCTATATATATATATAGAAAGAAATACTGATTACATTATTGATAAATCACATAATATAAGAAATCCCCATGAAATCTTAACTATAATCTTAATTTTGAACATTTTTTTTTTCAATCTTATAAAACTTATAAAAATACAAATTATAGCATTTAAAAAGAATCAATGCTAACCTTTATAGGTTTAACAGTGCAAACTTTTTAAAAATTATATATGTAAATTTTACAAAGACTTAAACTTAATAAACATATTTGAAATTTTATCAAATAAAATCATTTTGCTAGACTTAAACAAAAAGGTGGAATATAAATCTACATCAACTATCAAGCAATTGCATCAGTTATAAGAAATTAAAAGATTTTGTTGCAATATTTTTTTTTGGGCCATTTTTCCCTCAAAAAAGCCTTTGCATCAAACAAAATGAATTTTTTTTTGCAAATTTCAAATATTGGAATTTTGGCTAGCATCAATTGCCAAAATGGATTTAACATTAAATGGCAACAAGTTAAATCTGTTTAAACAATAAAAGAACTAGTTTAAAACTGTTACCAAACTAAAAACAAAGTTCAAATGTGATGAAAAAAAATTCCCAAAAAAATGGGTTTTTTTTCAAAATTTAGCAATTTTTTTTCCATAAAATGATAATATTGCAATTTTTCACATTTGACATAATTTAGCACAAAAAGAACAGTGATTAGCATTGATCTTTATTTTATTTTTGGTCAAGATGTGAAATTTTTTCCCAAAAGAAAATCACACCTACTAAATTCACATTCCAAGAGCAACCTTCCGGGATTAATTTGTGGCATAGTATTGGAATGGAAACACTAGTACAAGTAACTCCTTTTGGATTCACTTCTACAACAAAAGGAAAGCCTACCCAAAGTACTACCCCCATTTTAGAGTGGGATTAGTTAGTTGTGAAATTATAGGGTATTGGGTATTAATGTATTATTTTCTTGAACTTGTTTATAATCAAAGAATATAAACCAAACCAAAGAGATATTGCCTTTTCAAAAATGGGTGCTAAAAGTGTGTATCTCATGACTTCTTGTTTGAAGCCATATTGTTATATGGCCCCAAGGTTTTCAAATGTTGCTTTGGAGATGGGAAAGCATTAAAAATTCAAATGGATTAACGAGACCATAGTTGCTCCCTCTATAACCCTATTACCATTACATTTGGATGTGATAAATTTGGCAAAAAAATTTATTGAATTTTGTTTAGAATTTTGCGGGTGACAATCAATGGGCTCTTGGTAAGGAACCTAGGGAACATAGTTGGGAACCCGTGTGAACATGTGGAACAAATACTTTTTGTTGCGAGCGAATTTGGAGCTTCAAAACACTAAGGTAAAGCACCTCTTTTGGGGGTGCTACATAACATTGTGATGTTAGGGCAAAATTAAGCAAATTTGAAGATTTTTTTGAAAGTTACCATCAAGTTACCATTACGCTACCATCCGGGTAACATTTGGGTGCCACATTAGATGCCACATAAGTTTTGGTGTTAGCTACCATTTTTGGTGTGAATCTATGACAAAAATTGGATCTCTTAACTTCGACTTAACATGCAATTATCACCAAGTCTAATTGCAACTTAAGTATTTTATCTCTAACCCTTTGAAAAGAAACTTTGGCAATCATAGTTTTGTTTATTGAAGGAAAAAAAACATTTGACTAATTATGTAAGATGGGTGAGTTTAAAACAAACATGCAATCTATATATATATATAATAAATAATAGGGCCTATTATTTAGGTTTTTTTGTTTCAATTTTGTGAGGTAGGTGGGTTGGTGAAAAAAAAAAGGAAAAGTGTTAGAAATGTTGGAAAAACAAACAAAATATGAAAATATAATAAGCATTTGGGATGAACCAATTGAAAAGGTTCAACCCAAAATGAAATAAAAAATTTCTAGTTAAATGTCACATGGCTTAGGTCTAAACATAAACTAAGTGTCATATGATTTAGGTCTAGGTGTAGACTAAAGGTCACATAAGTTATTGGGTCTTAGCATAGGCTAAATGTCAAATAACCTAACCTAATTGGCATGTGTCTAGGCCTAATTTAGGTGTCAATGCTTAGACCTGGTTTAGGTGCCGATGTGTAGGCCTAACCTAGGTTTAGGCTAGGTATTAATGTTGAGACCTAGTTTAGGTGTTTATGTTTAAGCCTAGCCATGTGGCATAACCTAGTTTAATATTGAAGTGATTTAATTTATGAATGTGAATGTGCCATGTGTCACTTAATTATTGGTTGACCTTTTGTCCAATTGAGTTGCAATGATATGTTTAATGACCTCATGCAATGTCAATGGATGGATCCCATCCAACTGTTGAAATTGACCTTCGACTATAATGGTAAGTTGATGATGGCATGCAATGTAAACGAATGAAGTTCATTCATACATGGATCATAGTAAAAAATGACCTTCAACCAATGGTAAGTAAATTTACAATTAAATTGATCAATGTCCATGGTGCGGACACATGTCTATTGCTTTCAACTATAGTGTCGTTTTTAACTTGTCATTGTTAACGTTTTTGCTATGTAATTGCAAAAAAATGTTATTATTGTAAAAAAAACATTTTGCAATTGTATTTGTCATTTTCAACTTCAATTCATAGTTGAAATGAAGTTGAAAACATAGTTGCAAATGGGGGGTTATTTTTCCTAGTATAAGTTATGCATAAACCTATGGCCCATGGCATTTAAGCTAGGCTTAAACCGCATGGCACCTAGCTGGGAAAATTCTATTTCATTTTAAATTTAATCTTTAAGGTTGGGCTTAGATTAGGTCATACCAAATGACATTTTTTTTAATATATTTATATATTTTTGGGGTGCTTATAATGCACCCATTTATATTGTTTACAAGTTTGAAAAGATGACAAACAATATGAGATAAACTTTTGAAAAGAATAAACATTCCCATATCCTATACAACATTATAACCTTTTATCTCATACAAAATTATGTTTAAGTAGTTAATTAAATATAGTAGATATATATGTAAATAGGTATTAAAGAAATAGGTACATTTTTAGGTAGGTAGATAGGTAAAGAGGTAGGTAGATAGATATAATAAATTAGTTCAACATAGGAATTAATTACAATAGAACTAGTACCTAATTATTTAGTTACACATGCAATAAATAGTGTACTTTAAAAAACTAACTAAATAATTAACTACTAACTTGGCCTAGGTATGTAGGGAATCTACTTTAGCTTACATACCTAGGCTACTTAGACCACCTACATACCATACTTAGTGTATGTACCTTATAAACTACCTATACGCTACCAAGAGCATTTACATACTAGACTTAAATTACATAAGCTTATGTAGGCTAAATATAAATAAATAGGTAACTTAAGTATGTAAGCTAGGTATATAAATAGTCTAGTATAGACCTATGTACACTTAAGCTACCTATACTAAGTACATTAAGTAGCCTAGTTATTTAGTTACACATTTATTAATGTATATAGCTTACATACCTAAGCTAGGCTACCTAGGTACAATGAAGATGATGCCTTGCAAAAAAGTTGAAAAAATATCCATCTTAACAATATAATAGGGTTCATTCTATAATCATTTATATTTTGCAAAAGTTTCATGTACTCAAACTTAAAGAATGTGACATAATTTTTTAGTGAAACAAAGAGGAAACAAACCATTTTTATAATCAAAACAATTATTTAAAAATATAAACAAACCATTCTTAGTAATTTATAATCCATGATTTGACATGGAACACGTATTCACAAATATTTTTTGTGTGCATGACTAGCTTTCATATTTCAAAAGCTTAGGAGAAAAGGTAAAAATAAATCCAACTATACAATTCCACATCACTATCACCAATTCTTATTGCTTAGTAAAAAACTTTCTTAAAAACAATGTTACAATTGATAGCATAGTATCAAAATTAATTTGTGCATGTGAGACATGGAGAATTTTGGTTATACAATAATCAAGCCCTTGCCTATTTGACTATTTTTTAGAATAAAATTAATCATTATATGTATATGAACCATTATAGATAAAAAAGACATGGCCCCAAGAAAAAGAAGCATGGACAACATTCACCTTTTTAATTGCACCTTGCATTTTGGTGACCCAAGCTTTCAGTGTATTTTTGAAATTAAATAATACCAAAAAAATGACAAAGTTTCTTTTTAAATCCATTATATAATTTTTAATTGTATACCAAAAAAAAAGAAATTGACATGTGAGAAACCAAAACAAATTTGTGGCTTTTTCTATTATATTACCAATAAACAAATTCTTACATGCACATTGCATACTAACATATTTTAATTTGAAAAATGTTATTTGACAATGATATATCAATTGCCCTAAATTTGAATATGTAAAATTTTCAAAAAAAAAATTCCTTATATTTAAATATGTAAAATGTGCATTTCTTTTGTTAATTATTGATATTTAAAAAAAACACAAAAGCTTTAGAACCATATTTTTATTTATTTCCAAGTTACATAAATAAATATGTTTAAGAAGATCACAAAACAAAAATAATGGGTTAAACATATTTGAGAACACACATTTTGAAATTTTGGATTTCACCCATATCCTCATGATTAAATTAAACATTTCTTGGTCATTTGCAAAGGGTTATGAACCATAGTTATAAATTGTCATACATGTGGAACATTTCCACTTGCAATTTGTGTCCTTTGATTTCAAGGGATAGGAGATTGGTGCTGAATACTTTTAGATGTATAAATTGATGTACAACAAATTTTTTGTCAACATAAAAATGTTTATTCATGATAACTTTAAATATAAAACTTGGGTTCCATGCTATTGCATACCACAAGTGATTATCAATTTTGATTATGTCAATATCAAATTTATTTTGAATTGATATAAATATCAAGGACATGAAAAAAGAATTTAAGAAAAACACATATTAATTTACTTTTCAAATCGATGTTGATGCATAGGGAAAGGAGTGAGGTATAACGAAAGTTAGTAGGAAACGAAGTAGTTATTAGAAAAAATGAAGTGAGGTGGTTAGGCTTGGGAATGAGGTAGGTATGAATTGTTTTTGGAATTACCATAGGAAGAACTATACAAAATCAATTTTCTAGTGAGAACAATATGAAGGATTATGAAAAATCTCCCATGCATATGTATACCATTTTTTAAAAATTTCTCATCATTGGAATGAAATATGTTGTATGTTTATATATGATGTGCATTGGTATGTATCTCGTATAAGGTTCATTATATAGACTTTAACTTTAAAGTAAATTCTTAAATTATTTAATTATTAAATATATGTGTGAATAATGATAATAAAATCATGTACATTATAACAAAACTCAATGTGTGCACGTGCATAATTTTTATTTAATGAAAATTTTAAGCATATTTTGTGTATATATATATATATATATATATATATATATCCATGAGATGATATCTTGTATCATCATAAGAATTAATGGAAGAAAAATGATCCCAAAAAAATTGAAACATATGATCTCATAAAAGGCTCATAAATTATATGACAATTAAAATCATGTTGAAAAAAATTTCATATTAAAAGGAAAGGATAGTATTTTGAAGGTTTCATAAACTAGTTACAAGCTTTTGGGAACTTTATGTTAAATAAAGGCATTTCTTATAACATATTTATTGAACACGTTTTGTAAACAAATCTAAATGTTTATTGAAACATGATAGGTTATCTTGTCATTTTAAATTATTATAATCATTTTCAAAAAAAATAAATGGTATAAAAATTTTATGAAATATGGAAAGAAAAATTTGTCATTCTAAGCATTTTTTTGTTTCATTAACATAAACTATAGTGTTTACATCATTATATGCTTATCCAAACATGTTTTTCCCAATAATATATAACTCATTAAAAGTTTGCAAGGTTTTGTAAGGCTAACTAAAAGGACTTGGGAATTAAAATTTAGGAAATTAAATACCTACTTGGATGGATATCATTGAACTTTGTTTATAATAAATTTCATCACTTATTTTTTCATGAAAAAAATCACAAGTAAACAAAGATGGAAATAAAAAAGAACACCCTAGAAAACCCATACTTGCGAATGAAACAATTTGTATAATTAAACCAATGTTTATAAGAATTTAGAGACTTTGAAAAATTTCCACATATAGGAAAATCCCATGGGATTTGCAAAATAATGTGTACACACATATCTTCATCTTTTGCATCTTTTGCATCTTTTATGTCAATACATCCTATTTGTTTGGGGCATTGATGCAACATACCAATCTCAATAACCATGAAATAAGGCAAAACGAGTCGATCTAGTAATTTTTCTCTATGACATACACCAATTTCACCCTTCCAAGAATTTTTTTTATCAATAATAAATGTCAAAGTCATTAATATCACACATCCATGTTTTGCACACTATTAGTGCTAGTAAAATGTACCTACTAGTTAGGCATTGCCTTGTTTTGTTCCTATTCTAAATGTTGCTCAACCTTGCCCAAACCACCAAAAATCATAGAATTTTTAAAAATTTGAAATCCATACAACCCAAACATGTGATGTAAGATCTTGCAAAGACATGTTGGGATTTAAAACTCATAACCATTTGCAAGAGGACCAAAGGGCCTAAACACAAGGTTATAATTTCAATGCAAGAAATTAATTCCTAACCTTGCAAAGGAAGCCCAAAGTTTCCAACACACTCTTGTTCAACATGAAAAACTTAAATACTTATCCGTTTTAATATGAATTCTATAAACAAACACCCAAAATTAGGCCTAATGATTTGACATGTGTAAAGTCTAAAAGAAATGTCATCAATGTTTGTGGTAATTAAGCATGAATATATCCCCTATCATCATACCACTTGTCAAGCTCCATTGCATTCTCCAAATAAAACCAATGAATGAAATTTTTGGAGATAACAGGGTCCCAAGTCATATTGCCCCACATTATTGTAACATATTTGTATTTGTAGATCAATACATGAGCTAATATCCCTTGTAGTACATGGTAGTTACAAAAAAATATAAAACAATTCATGAATTTGTTGCCAAAAACATGTAGAGCTTGACATTAGGGTCCATTCATGGTTGGGGTACACAAAAGGAATGACTTGCCCCAAAATCACTCTCAAAACACTACTTTGAATGACCATTAAATTTACAAAATAATTTATTAGATTTATTTATTCATTAAATATTCACATACGTCTTAATTAAAATGGTGGTGTTTTTTTGTGATTTGAATTATTAAAACATGTTTTTAAATGTCATGAAAGATAGAGCTCAAAAATTGTGTTTCACTGCGAAGTTTTATTGAAAAAGAGTTAACAAAACTAGCAATATTTGTTCAAATTACTCCATATTTTAACCACAAATAAAATAAAATATGTTATACTTAATGGCATAAATTTATATTATGATAAATCACCAAATTTTGTGGAATTGATGTTAGAATCTTGAATTTTTTCATAAAAAGATACGTTAATAAGGACAATCAAATTAATTTTGTTAATTACAAAATTACAATCCAAAGATTTGAAAGAAGTATAGGAAACATGGGTGCAAAAAAAAGACATTATTTGATGTTTTTAATAGGGTTCTGGCACTCCAAATGAGAATATGTCATTCTAAAATGTCAAAGTAGTCGTGCATTCCTTTTTTGTTTATACTTGAACATGACATTCAAAATTTGTTCAATTGATTTGAATCATTCATAATAACATTTATCGGTTGAAAGCCTAAACATACATACCCCATTTCATCGTTTAGCATCTTAGAACATTTAGTTTGTTAAGTCCTTGCTTTATTATTTAAGACATAAGACAAATGGGTGTCATGGTTCATGTTGTGGTACCCCAACCATGAATGCATCCATTAATATGTCATTTTGTTGCAATCTGAACCTTTTAATTTCATGGCACATTTGTTACTAACCAAGATATATTTGCTTCATCTATTTCATTTCTTGTTCATGTTATTCATGGTAATTAACCCACTCAACCTCTTAGGCTAGATTGAAGATTGTTGTATTTTTAGTTTTCTTGGAGGACCAAATTTTTTTAACATATTATATAATTACAACACTTCATATGGTTTCCATGTGTTTCATTTGATGCAAACACCAAGTTTGATCAAGTCATAGCAAAAAAAAACTATGTTTGCTTGAAGCATGAATTATCTTTGATTTTCAATGTCAAATGGCAAAGATCCATGGATATTCATCTAAAACAAAATTAAAAACACCTCAAATTACAAAAAGGATGCAATTCAAAATACTTTGACATAATTTGCACAATAATGTTCTTTGCATTATATACATCGTTGCTACTTACTTACACCCCCATTCCTCAACACACACACAACAATAACCCATCAAAACATAAATCCTACACAAAGTTAATCAAGATCTATATATTTTCAATATTTGCAATTATTGTGTACAAAAGAAACACATTGTTGTAGAGAAACACAAATTACCAAAGATGAAGGCGGCGGCAGCAGTGGGAGGGGGGGGGGAGGGGTGTTATTTGAAAGATAGTTCCAAAATCTTCACGTGCACATGGTAGCTTATCACATCCTTGTAATTATTGTAAAGTGAACAAGTATGCCACTACTAACACATGTTGGCAATCAACTAGATTCAATTTCATCATGAATCCCTTTCAACAATTCTACAACCCCAAAGTTGTCACATCATATGAATACAAAATCACACAAGACTACATCATTTTTCAAAATCATAGAAAAATCTTTATAAATCACATAAGACTACATGCACCCATAGATTTTAAATCATAGAAAAATATCTATAAATCACACAAGATTGCATGCACCATTTTTCAAATTGTAGAAAAATTTCCACAACCACATAAAACTACAATGCATTAATTGACCATGAAAAAATTTAGTTGGACTAAAAATCTAATGGATTGGTTTAGGATGAGATTTTAGAAACTCCACAAAATCTCCACAATATTGCACAATGTTGTAAGAATACATAATGACATCATAAGTAAATAATTTTGTTTACAAATCGGAGATCAACACTAACTTGGTTTTAAATGGATGTTGTGGAAGTTTTGAGAATGGGAGTGATGGAATGGTGTATCCTTATGATTGGTTTGCACCCCTTGTTGTTTTGCAAAATTAATCACAAAGAAAACCTTATTGTGTTTTTTCAATTGTTGTCTTTTTGTTGTGAAACAAAATGGGAAGAGAAAAACCCTTTTTTTGTAAACTAAAGTGATGTTGATGCTTACTCAAAACTCCAAAACCTAAACTTCTTCTCATGTGATGATAATGAAAAAAAAGAGGTAGTAAATATGATGAAAGGAACACAATCTTCAATTGTTGCTCCCCTTTTTGAGCCTAGATTGAATTTATCATCTTTTTGCAAATTCCCTTATGTTTTGTTGTTGTTATGCAAGAAGATGTTGTGTTAATAACAACATTCTAGCCATAGCCCATGCTTTCTTTCTTGCACAAACATCTTATGTTCTTTGATCTTCCTCTCTCACAAGTCTTCCCAAAAAAATCTCAACTTTTTCTAAATTCCACTTGTCATATATGTGTTTAGGTAGAATGTAAGGGCTTGGAAAAAAAATCAACATTAGAAAGATGACATCACACAATATTTCTAGATTCCACTAATGTTTTTTTCTTTTTTACCTATTTGTTATAGATGGCACAAAAATAAGAAAAATCCCTTCCTTGTGCAACAACATATCATACAAGTATCTTTCTTGAGTTCTTTCATGTAGACCTTGAAACCCAAGCAAAGCTTCGGGTTTTGGAAAATTGGAGTTCAATGGGTACATATAAATTCAATAGCCCATCCAAAAAAAAATTGAAAAACAAGATTTTCACAAGTATCAAAATTATCATGCAAATTGCAAAATGTCTATTCCTTGTTGCATGCAATGTCTCTCTTTGTCTTTTGTTGATTGCTTGTAAATGTCATAACTAAACATAAAATCATGTAAACCCTAGAACCATTGAAGATACATTATTTTGAGACATATCACTTAAGACTTCATTTGGGTCCTCTAATTTAGGATCTCACATAATGAGTGACGTGGCCATTTATGGAGCCAACAATTTTGCCCACCCAAACAAAGGATGAATTGGACTCAAGACTTTCACCACTTGATGAGACATAGATCAAAAAATGGATGAGAATAATAATGAAAATATGGAATGGATGAAAATGGAATGGATGAAAAAAGATTAAAATGTGGAAGGGACAAAAATGGACTAATTTTTTTTAAAGATGAAAATAAAGAAGGGACAAAGTGGAATGGACAAAAATATAATGAAAATGCTAAAAGGATAAAAGTGGATTAATGGATTTTAAAAATGAAATGGTAAAGGGGATGAAAATTGGAGTGGATGAAAAAGGATGAAAAAGTGGAATCAAATGAAAAGTGGAATGGATAAAAAATGAATAATTTGTGCAAAGGGATGAAATTGGAGCATATGAAAAAGATGAAAATGTGTAAAAGGAGAAAAATGGAGTGAATGAAAAACATGTGAAAGGAGGAAAGTGAAGTGCGTGGAAAAATGATGAAAGCTTAGAAGGGACAAAAGTGAAGTATATGAAAAAGATGAAAGCATGGAAGTTGTGGGGTTGATGGAAAAAGGACAAAGTGGAATGGATGAAAGAAGGATGAAAATGGTGGGGTGAAAGAAGATGAAAATGTGGAAAGGACAAAAATGGAGTAGATGAACAAATGATGAAAATTGTGAAAATGGACAAAAGTGGAATACAATTGGATGAAAAATATGGAAATGGTGGCGAAAGGACAAATGTGGAGTGGGTGAGAAAAGGATGAAAACAAATGTGGAAAGGATGGCATGAGGAAAATGGAATGAATGAAAAAATGATGAAAAATGTGGAAAGGAACAATTTAAGTGGAGTGCATGAAAAAAATATGAGAATGGGGAAAGGACAAAAATGGAGTGGGTGAAAAAGGGATGAAAACCAATTTGGAAGGGTGATGATGAAAATGGAATGGATGAACAAATAATGAAAAATGTGAAAAGGGGCAAGGAAAGTGGAAGGGAGGGGACAAGGATGAAAATGGTGAAGAAGGGTAAAAAGTGGAATGGGTGAAAAGAAATGAAAACTAGGAAAAATGGATTGGATGAAAAGAAGATGAAAATTGTGAAAAATGACGAAAATGGTTGGGAAGGGACAAAGGTGGAGTGGGGTGAAAAAAAATCAAAACCAATGTGGAAGGGATGTTGAGGAAATGTGAATGGATGAAAAAAGGAAGTAGTTGTGAGTTGCAAGGCCAGGTGGCCAAAGGAGGTGAACAAAAGGGTGTCCACAATACATTCCTTCATGCCTTCTTCTTTGTGTGTTTTGTAAGTGTTGTTGCTTTACACATTTTTGCCTATGACTTCATCATTTCTAATATCCAATGCCTCTTTTTTTCCCATCACTTGCCTTACATTGTCTTGCATTATACATGTAGTTTTGGGAAGTCTACTAAAAGGGTTTAGCAAACCAAAAAACCAAAAAAGAAAATTAATTGCATCAAATGCTTGAGAAGAAATTATGTTTATCATTTTGGATCAATGTCCACTTTGCAAATAGATTCATGAAAGCTACCAATGTGAAAATAAGGTTTAAGAATGTTGTATAGGAAAATCATTAGTGCTTACAAATGACTTGGAAATGCGAGAATTTTTTCCACAACTAGCTTAGTTGCTAGTTGAAGTGAAAAGAAGAAAATATAAAAAAAGACTTGCTTGAGGGTGTTTAATCATTTGGAAATTAGTGTGAGATAGCAAGCAAACCTAGCAAGCACAAGGGGCCAAAAATTTGTTGGCAATGGCATGTTCTTGCAGTGGCCTCACACAATGTGGTTCTATATTTTAAACATTTACAACCTACAAATTATTTCTTTTTTTCCTTCTTCTTCCTCCTCCTCTCTCACACATTATCTATAATAATCTTCTTGATACAATAATAAATAGGATGTGCAAGTGGATTGCTACATACATGTACATACAAAACCACAAAATTTAATGGCAAGAAAAATTGTTCATGGTCAAGAGTTAGGGATAATCATGTAAATTTTACAAAGACTATACAAATGGGTTATTGTTTTTAGAAGAAAAAACACTACACAATACCTAAGCCTATATTTTTCAACATCCTCCATAATGGCCAATTATATGCAACAACCCATTTCAATGAAATTAGATTACATAAGAAATCGTACCAATAATTTATGTTGTCACAAATTCTAAAGTGCTTGTTTTTTCAAGCAACACATGAAAGCTTGTATGCAAGTGTTACATCTAGATTTTGTGGATCATTATTTTGAAATATAATTAGCAAATCATTTCAAGAATGCAAGGCATTTATAATTTAGCTCATGTTGACCATGGTTGCAAATGGTCATGGCTTCAAAGCATGGGAAGAAGTGCATGCATAAATCTAGCCTATAGTTGTATGTAGGGCTGATCCATTATATATCAATGTGTTAGCAACAAGGTTTGATAGTTGGTCCCCCATGCATTTTGGTCTTGTTGAATCATGTTTACTAAATCTTTAACCATATACTAAACCTTGGAAAAGAGGACATCATCTTAATAAGATGATTGAATCCAAAATCTTGTGGAAACCAATTGGATTCCAAAATTTTGGGGTTATGAATTGGCTTGCACAAAGGTTTGTATCATGACAACCATCTTTGTGAAGGAAGAAAGTTGAAAATAGACATGGAGACCATGTTCTTCTCATCACCATAAACTTGATGTCCTTTTATTTTCTTCTCCACAAAAGTCTTGTAAAAGTCTTTGTAACAACTTTCATATTTTAGTACTATTCCAAGCATCATTAGGCATAATTTTTATGCTTGAGATTGTGTGCACAACATTTTCGTACGTGCAACTACCATGTGCTATTAGGCTCAACGCACTTGAAATGGAAATTGGTTTTTTCATGGTCTTAATTTTCTTGGATCTTGGATGCTTGTGTTACAGGTAAGAAAAGTGAGTTAGTAGTGTGTTTTGGGGAGTTACTCATTGATTTCGTGCCAACGGTTGGAGGATTATCACTAGCCGATGCTCCTGCATTCAAAAAAGCACCTGGAGGTGCCCCTGCAAATGTTGCTGTTGGTGTTGCAAGACTTGGGGGCAATGCAGCTTTTGTTGGCAAGGTAGTCTATGACCTCTTCTAATCCATAGTTAAAATGTGTTCTTCTATTTTGAAACATAAAGGAATATTGATCACATGAAGCACTTGCTATAACATATCATGAGAGGGAGTAAGCACGGATGACAACAAAAGCTATGCAACATTGCACAACTTGAGGTTACCCATGCCTTAGTTCCCATGGACACACCTTCTTACTGATTATGTACAAACATATTGATTTCACATGGTTTAGTGTTTTTGAGAAAGAACTTTATACTAACAGAGGCTTTGAAAAAACCCCTTTAAAATTTAAATTCACATTGGTGGGTCTTGCATATAACCTTAAATTTGTGGTGGTAGACTTGAGGTCACTTTGCAATTGAACGTATGTATGATAGGTGTTACATACTCATTATATTCAACCTAACTATAACGAGGGTTGGATGAAATGAAAAACCTTTTTTTTTAAGTTTAGAAAAAAAGGCATATCCTTGAGCTATTTGGCAAAGAACCTTAAGTTGCCCAATTTAGTGGCTAGATGGTGGCAACTTTGAAAGGGAACACATGTCAAGAGACACCAATAGTTGCAATGTGTTGATAGAAGTTAACTTCATCTCCTTTTCCTTGTTTTTGAAGGGATTAATAAATGATGAAATAATGAGTATGTCATGTGGGTTACATTCCTCACCATTTATATTAAATATAATTTTTTATACATTGTAGGAAATTCGCCATTTGATGATGATGTTATGGTTGCATAGGTTGGTGATGATGAATTTGGGTATATGTTGGTGGACGTTTTAAAAGAGAATCGAGTGGAAACTCGTGGATGTCGATTTGATGCTAATGCTAGGACTGCATTAGCATTTGTGACATTGCGAAGTGATGGAGAGCGTGAGTTCATGTTCTATCGAAACCCAAGTGCAGACATGTTATTTGAGCCCAGGGAGCTCGATGTAGACCTTTTACAACGTGTAGTATTTTTATCCTCATCTTTTAGTTCATGTAGTTGTATTTTTGATATCGAATGGTGATATGTGTTTCAAGATTATAATTTTTTTTCATTTAGAGATTACAAGTAGGTAAATTCATTCCATGTAAATGGTTAAGGATTGCATGATGAGAGATATGTTTTAAAAATAATTTTGGATGTGGTCATTAATATCTTAGGATTATGCAAATGGTTTCGTACATTACTTTTACATTACACATGAGTGTATCCATTTTTTGATTTGCTCACTTTGCAAAAGTACGTAATGGTGTTTAAGGAATGTAACTAAAGTATTAAGTGCATTAAATGTTTGGCAGGCTAACATCCTACACTATGGTTCAATTAGCTTGATTGTCGAGCCTTCTCGATCAACACATATGCAAGCCATGGCAATTGCTAGAGAAGCAGGTTGTTTGTTATCCTATGACCCTAATCTTCGGTTACCTTTATGGCCATCACCCGAGGCAGCAAAAGAGGGTATCAAAAGCATTTGGGATCATGCTGACATTATCAAGGTTTGGCATCAATGATCTATTGAATCATGCTTAGGTACTCACACATTGGTAGATATATTAGTTTGTATATGACAAATTTTGTTCTATTTCCAAACACATTACAACATCCTTTTTGGGATAGATGGAATATACATACCTATAAGGTTCATGCTCTAAAATTATTATTATTTTGCCTTGGGGTAATTTTAACTTGTTACCACAATTTTTTCAATTTTGATGACAAGGCAAAATAATTTTTTCATGCCCTTCACAAATTCAATTTTCTTTGATCATTTTGAAAATATTTTATATGATGTTTAACAAATTATCATGTGTCATGATACTGTGGTTTGTGGGTTATGAAGGTGAGTGATGAGGAAGTGACATTTCTCACAGGTGGGGACCCCTCCGATGACAAAAATAATCTAAAAATGTTTCACCCAAGATGTAAGCTAATGTTGGTGACTGAAGGTTCAGAAGGATGTCGCTACTATACTTCGGTATGATCCAATTTAAGATTTAATGTTTTTTCTTGTTCTATATGCATGAATCCATTAACCATGTGTTGGGATTGATAACCATGTTGCAAGTGATGTGGGTTCAAACCCTTTAAGGGCATGCTAAATGTAGCCAATTTGTTTCCCATCCCCATTATAATGAAAGTAATTATTTGGTCAATTTGTGGGTATGACAACACCTAAAGGTTTTAGGGACAACATGTCTTTCAACTCCCCAAGTAGATGAAGAATTATAATATGCCACTACACAATACTACCATGTTGCTTCTTCATGGTTTGGTTTGATACCATAAGGGTCACCAAGTTTGAACAAATTGTTGTAAAATTATTTTGGGTGGCATGTGTAGCAATTTAAAGGCAAAGTGGGTGGTCTCAAAGTGCAAGTAGTGGACACAACAGGTGCAGGTGATGCATTTTGTGCTGGCATTTTGAGCCAAATTGTGAAGGACCTCTCAATAATGGATGTATGAACAAATCCTGACGTCCTTTTCATCACAAAGTTGTTTTAAGGGCCATTTTACTATCCCCATTTTCAAGTTTTTCAAGTGTATTGAAAATTTTGTGATTTGACTTTTAAATGGCAAGTCAACAAATTGACATTTGAAAATTATCGATAACCAAAGCAATTGTCTTGATTATATACAACATATTTTATAGGATGAAGGTCGGTTGCGATCGGCTTTAAGGTTTGCTAATGCATGTGGGGCTATCACAACAACAGAAAGAGGGGCAATTCCAGCACTTCCTGATCGAGACACTGTGATGAAGCTCATGAGTAAACTCCAAATTCATGTTTGTGGGTGGTTGTTTAAAATTTACGTGATTCCAAAATAAAGTTTAATTGGGGTGGGACAAATATCCTATATAAATTCCAAAATCAAACTACAAAACCAAATATGTTGAAAATAAGGGCGACATGCCACCATAACAACATTGCAAAGATGAATAGAACCCACCTCCAATCAAAGGAAGTAATATGCATGGTGTAAAGAAGGGTGTTCTTATAGCAACATTTAGTTAATTGCAAACTTGTGTTCCTTCCTTCCTTTGTTTAAACTCACAATCTAAAAAAATCTTATACAATATGTATTTGATTTTCTTATTGTTAATTGGGTGGAGTTGACTTTGATGGAGGAACAAAATAACAACTAAATGCTTAAAAACCATGGTCTTGGGTTTAAACTTGAATATATCCATTGACGTATTTATTAAATATAATCAAACAATTTATATTATAGTCTTGGGTTTTAAGGGCTTTTGAATTGTCCCTAATTGACATGGCAACATCATTTGTTTTACATTTGTAGCATGTTTTGATTATAATAAGTCTAAGATCAAGTCCACCAAGGTAAACATTATTTAAGGGCTTTAATTTTTATGTGTAAACATTGCATTATTTTAAATGGCCCGAAGATGACCTACTTCTAATGTTCAAATTAACATTGATATTGATTATATCCATTCTTCATTGGTTTATTATCCATGCTTAACAATTTCTATGGTATTTATCCAGGTAAACCAAACACATCACATGCCACAAATGCAGACCCATCTTGGCAAGGCTACACTAAATGGCGTTATCGCCAATCCATTGGTCCTACACCATGAGTTGATGTACATATTTTTAAAAAGATGGAATGCAAGGTCAAAAACATGTTGTGGACAAAGTTACAGTACCATGGCAATTGTAAACAAAAAACACATATATTCCAATCAAGTTGAAAGGGGCAAACAAAATCAATGCAAGACCATATGTAAAACATATTCAATAAATTTAATGAAGTTTGAACATGGTTACACCAACAAGTTGTTTCATGTCAATTTCAACATTGTACCTTGAAAGGGTTTTTGCATAAGTTAGTTAGTTATAATATTATTTCCAGAAGAATAGGTTGTAAAGACTTTGGATTTCAATACAATTTCAATTATGTTTTGTTTGTACAACAATTAATTATATCATTTTTTGATCTAAAGGTGAAGCTCAAGTACTTGAAAAGTAAAAATGTGCCATTTTTTTATGAACATGTTTATTGCAAATTAGCAAGGTTGTAAATTGGTCACAATGCGTGCATATTCTCCTACACAAAAGTTAAATGCCATTATCTATGGATCTCTCAATTTTGAGGTTATTATTTTACTTGTAGTTATTATATGTTGTCTGCCTGAGGTCTTGAGCTCCTAGTACTACTAGGAGATCCACAAAAACCTTGCCATGATGTTTTTAGCGATGTTTCACAAGGTGTGCATTATGTGGGTACTACAACATAATGCAAGTCCTAAATACATGTGTTGTAGTTCAACTACAAATCTAAATGGGAATTGTTGTCAATGACAATCAATGTGTAAAGATGAATTAAGATTGGCGTGATGTAAGTTGCAAACTAGATGTAGTTCCATATATGTTGCTTTCTTTTTTAATTTGGTGACAAGTTGACAATTTAATCAAAGCATTTGCATAGGTTGTGACCATCATTTTGCACATCCCATGGGGTTTTCCTGTTTGTGGAAAATCTTCAAAGTCTCTAGATTCTTTCATACATGTATTTAAATATATGGATTATCTCATTGGTAAGTATGGGTTTTGGATGAACTCCATTTTTTCCATCTTTGTTTACATATGATTTTTTCATGACAAAGTAAGTGACAAAGTTCATTACAAGGTAGAAAAGCTCAATTATATCCATCCAACATTTATGTTTTTGTTATAAATAAAAGTATTTCTAGTTATTTTATGAATATACTTTTATGAATTTAAAAAAAGGTGACCAAGGATTTGTAGAAGAACAATTGGAAATCTTTGAGACTTCTAGATTTCTTCAAAGTCATTATTCACATATATATTTAATCTCTCAACCATTTAGTAGTTTACTTTAAAATCAAATCTTTTATGGTGGACCTTTGAGGAGATGCATACAACACACATCATGCTTAGACATATAACATTGATCATTGAAAAACATGTACCCATCACTCCATCAATGGTACCGAAAATACAATATAGAGTGCTTATATTTTTGTGGTTTGTAGAAAATAACCATCTTTGTGCAAAATTGTTCATTTTATAACCCCATCTTTCAATAATATCATGTTTTGTTGAATTAATTTTGATTGATGTTCTTGCAATTTGGAAAAGCAAAATTTGTCACAAACTATTTCGCGAAAATAAGTTACTATCTTCTTTTGTAGACTAATTAAGCAAACCGACAAGCCTTGTTGAATGCATGCTCAAAACAAATACCAATTGCCAACAAGTTCTATGTAATCATATAACATAAAACTTTTGCAAGGGTAAAATGAATTGCTCTTTCAAATATGTAATAATCTTGGCCAACAATTGGGTTAAAACACACTCAAATGAGCCAAAAAGGGTGTTAGACATTAGATGTGTCTATATTGTCATTCAAATTTTTTTGGATTTTGTCATTATGTGATTTTTGATGTTGTGCACCTATGCTAACATTTGACAAATTGACACCTTGTGGATTTTAACTTGAATGATAAATTTTATTTTATTTTGTGTATGATTCTATGAAATGGTATGATTCTAGATATGACACATGCACATGAAGATGACAATTTGTTTTTCTATAAATGATTTTGATGAATTTATGACAATGAAGGTTAAGGTTTCAAGACTGCACTATGATTATGTTTTTGGCACCTATCACACGTATTTAAAACAAAAAAATCATCAATATTCTAGGCATCATGGTTTTGTTGTTTTTTCAACTAAAAGAGGATTAAAAATTTCACCTCCATCACAATAGGTTGTTTTTCCCCATGGCCCTTTTTTGTTGCCACCAATAATAATGAAATAAATTGTGAAATCACTCAAATATTGTGGTTGCAACTATAATTTGGGTGTATGATTGAATTTTGAGATGAACAAAAAAATGTCCTTTCCATGATGAATGGAAGCTAAAGGCAAAATTAAAGGCTTCCAAGTTGAAATTTAACCAAACAAGGGGTTGAGACTTGGAATGAATGCAAGAGAATGCAAATACATTCCCACATGAAGTCAATGTGTGTGGGAGTAAAAGGGAGGCACTTTTAGACTCTTAAGTTGAGTTCTTTTTTTGAAAGGTTAATTTTGCAAAATCATGAATGTTCAAAAAACAATTTCCAAGATATGTTGTATAGTGGGACAAACACACTCAAAGTGCAATTTGGAAGGGCAAATCGTGTTAAATTGGAAGTTTGATATATATTTAGTAAAAATCTTTGCATGGGTTATAAAAATTGGGGTCACATATTGTCCCATGTTTTTACATTTTGAAAAAGTTATGGTCATTTGAAGTTTTGAGGTACCATTTGTTTTGAAATTGGAAATGTCCCATGGGCTAGGAGCCTCAAAATTTTTGCCAAATTTCAATGTCAGAGCAATGGCAACATAACTTTTTCATACAAATGAATTTTTGAATGAAATGTTTTGCTACTTGTTATAAAAATGCTTAAAGTTGCCCCATACATCACATGTCTTTTGTTAATCATTTTTTTAATAATATGAACTTTAAAAAGTGTGTAGAATCATTGCACATTCTATGTTTTGTTTTGAAAAATGATCACAATTTCAAATTATGTACCAAAATGTTCTCTATTTTATTTTCACTTTCTAGTATCATAAGCTATAACCTTTTTCTATTATATATCATGTGCATTATATTCCATTTATTTGTGATAAAAGACTCTTGATTCAAAAAAATTAAATTAAATATATGTTTGATTTTTTAGTTAAGTTAATATATTTTTATCATTTAAAATCTTTCACCATCAAAAGGTTTTTATTATATGAATCCCTTTGAGAATCCTTTCCAAAATTGATTTTTTTTGACACAATAGTTTTTCACTTTCAAAAGTTCTTGATTAAAACCAAGATCTAAAATTGATAAAATGGATTTTAAACTTGTGGTTTCTAACATTCATATTAGTAAAAAAAAGGCTTGCCATGATTACCATGTTTTCAAATGGAAAAATAAATTTATATAGACCATTGGTTTTCAATAGTTATTTGAAATTTAACATTAATGTATAAAGGCTTTCCATGATTACCATGTTTTCAAATGGCAATATAAATTTATATAGATCATTGGTTTTCAATGCTTATTTGATATTTAACATTCATGTATAAAGGCTTGCCATGATTACCATGTTTTCAAATGGAAAAATAAATTTATATAGATCATTGGTTTTCAATGGTTATTTGATGTTTAACATTAATGTATAGGAAGAGTTTCATTAATGAAGTAAGTTGTGAATCTCCAACACATCTACCAAATTCAAGTTCAAAGAAGAAAGTTGGATTAAAATGAAGCTAACAATAATTGAATTTGAAAGCTAAACTTGTCAAAACCAAATAGAAATGAACAAATGCATCCCAACAAAAATTGACAACTCAACATCTTTTAGTTTTTTAGATTCAATAATTTTTTGGGACATAATATGGATGAATCATGTAGTGTATTTGGGTAAAAGCACACTCAAAGGAACCAAAAAAGACATGTATGGTCACATTGATATTATAAATAATTATATGTTGATTTATGTCTTGCCATTTCAAAACCATGGTAATCATGGAAAATTGTGTTAAATGATTCAAATGAATGTTAGTGTATTCAAATTGAAAATCTATCCAATCCAACTTTAGGTTTTGGTTTTAGTTAAGGACTTTTGAAAATGAACGACATGTGTGTTAGTCTTTGAATAAAGACAAATTTGTAAAATACTTTTTTATTTCTTGTTTCATAAAAAAGTTGATAAAATAAAAATTTAGATGATAAGAATGTATTGGCCACACTCAAAAAAACGTTCATAATTTTAAAAATATGAAATTCAAAAAATTCAAAAAATGTTTCAAAATATTAGAACTTCAAGAGTCTTTTACCGCATGTAAATGAGGTATAATAGACATGATTTACAAAGCAAAGTTGTAGTTCATTATAGAAAAAAATGAGCCTTCAAGTACTAAACATATTTTGGTATGATTTGAAATCATGATCATTTCAAAATGAAATGTTAAATTTAGTAGAATCTGCATACTTTTTAAGAATTCATGTTTATTAAAAAATAATTAAGATGCATGTGATATAATAGGGAAATTATAAAATTACAAAAAAATTCATTTGAATTTTTTTAATTAAAAAAATGGACCAAAAAAATATCAATCCTTGAATAAAGTAGTCCCATTGGTTCTTTCGAGTGCATTTGAACCCTTTTGTTTTCACTAAAATAATACTTGACTCGTAAAGGTTTATCTAGTATGTCTTTTTGTAACACAATAGAAAGGTAGGTTCTCCTTCCAATTTTTATTTAATTAAAAACCTCATAGTATGTAGTTAATTATAATCAACCCTTGTATCAGGGTTGATAACTAGGTAGTTTTTGTATTTGACCAACATTAATCAAGACATTAAAGTGTACCAAACGTGTGTAACTTTAAAATGGTACCTTATTATGTTTTGAACATACTTTGTTCATGTTGGTGGGTAGAATGTTTATTTTATTGAGTGAAAGTATTTTACTACTAGTGCATTGATAATGTGTGTGTTTTTGGCAAGATGGGTTGTTGCAATGGATGATGAATGAGGAGGTGAGAATTTAAAGTTCTTGAAAGCATTTGGTCTTGTGCAATGTCAATCATGAGGTTACTTTAGAAGTAATTTTTTTGGGATGGTTTTTTTTTGGGAAGACCAACAAAAAGATAGTGAGAGATTGGCAAAATAGTAAACCTAGAAATATGCAATTTTGGTGGGTGGCATACTTCATAAATATGTGATTATTTTTAATTTTCTAATGAGATAGAAGAGGGTAAATGAAAGACAAGCAACATGAGGAAAAATTATTATATTCATGGAGGTTTTTGAAATTTTGAATGGAAGAATAGAAGACTTATGAAATGTATGTTTTTGGACAAATCCATGAATCATTTCCTAGAAAACATAAATATATTTTTAGTAACATATCAAATGCAAAGATTTTAACATTTTTTTAAAAAACATGACTTTATTATATATTGGGTGTATGAAAGGTGTTTGTATGAACACATGATTAGTTTTGAATTTTGGAGGCAAAAAGTTCATTAAATGGCGTGTGTTAGGTCAAGTGAAGGTGGATAATGCATGGATGAATGCAAAAATTGGTTGATTCCTTAGTTTATGTTTTTGCACATCGTAAATTAAATTTTATTTGGGGCAATCTTCTATTTTCTATCAATGTGCATTTGCTTGTTATGTCCATTGAGGGGAAATGTATGAATGATATCATTTATGCACAAGTGGTTTCTCTAATGATTGATGTGGATGGGGTTAGGGTATTAGACATTTTTATCATTTTTTCATTGTGCAATTGAATTGTCTACCTTATCTCCTATGCATGACAATTTGGATGTGTTGATTTTGAAGGAATTAGACAAGGAATTAGTAGTAGTTAGTTGGTTATGAAAGTGTTAATGCAATTTTGGTGGGTGGCATACTTCATAAATATGTGATTGTGCAACATTGACGAATTAATCTTTAACGAGAAAAGTTGAGAATGGTCCAAACCACTTTTTATTGAATGCATAATTCATGTTTCATTGGCTACCATAGACATTTGGGCTATGCATGTTTAGAGAGAGGGCAATAAAGTTGCTAACATAGATGAACCACATGATTGGATGAAGATTAAATCACTTGTAAACTTACATTGGGTCACACAAGCTTTGACTCTCAAGGAGGAATTGCAACAAGTTCGTGATGTGACAATAAAATCTCACATTGGCATCTATTTTGTGGAAATGAATGGGTTTTTTTGGCAATATTAAAAATCTCCAACAAAAAATGTTTACATATCACAAAAGAATATTGTTCAATATGTAAGAATTAATTTAAAGTTTGGTATTATAAATGGATGTTCATTTCATTTAAAAGGCCTAATTTACACAAATTGGTGCAAGAAATAAAAGCATAGATTGACCCAATCATCCAACATTGAACCAAGAATATGAAACATAATATACAAACCAAGAAACCACAGTCTAAACTCACCCACACCATGAGAACTTAACATGACCACACAATACAATCTCTTAGCATTGATATGCTTAGATTAGAAGGGAGTTGCACACTAAGCACATGTCTTCACATATACATGTGCCCAATGCTTCTTATTTGCATCATACGAGCTTTTGGAAGAATCGAAGGCTAATGTCAAACATGACGATTCAAAGCATGTTCAATTGTAAGACATTTGCCCCAAAAGTTTAAACTCAACATATGATGTGAACCATTGGACATGTTCAATAGAAGGTTCCTATGTATTCTAATGTAAAACATTCCTTGGAACAATTATCACCATAGATCTTGGCAAATTGTTTGAAGTCTTACTTTTTAGTTTTTCTATGGTTTATAAGAATTCTTTACTCAAGAACCATAGCAACATCCACAAGTACATTGTTGCAAAAGGGCAATTGACTTGATTTATGCCACATTACACATCTTTCACCTAATACTTAATAAGAAGGGACATTAGTGCTAGAGATCCTAAAGAAAATTTAAGCTCTCATGAAATACACATTCATCACCTTGGGTACAACAAGAAACCTAAATAAAAACGACACAATGAAACACTCAAGAAATACAAACCAAAACAAAGCTCAAATCCTTATAGCAAATCAAGGCAAGAAATAACATTTGAAGCAACAAGAATCCACACAAAAAAACTTGTTCTAGTAGTAGTGACAAACACTCTACAAATTAGGAATGAAAAAATGTCTTGAGGGTTGAAGAGATTTGGGGATGCCCAATTAGTACAATGCTGAGTTCAACATTTCATGGTGGTGAATAATAATATTTTTCTGAAGATTTCATGCTGGAAACTAAAATATTTCCAAAAAAGAAAATCTCTATTTTCCTTGGGAAATTTTTTTTTCTAAATTTCTTTTGGGGTGAAAAGTTCAACATTTCTGAAAATAATACATAAATGTTGAATTTTTTTACCCAAAAAAATTTCAAGAACTTAATTAGTTTTTATAAATTTGAACTTATTATTATTATAATGTCATGATCTATGATAATACGAGGAGTGAAATTATTCAAATTGTAGCCTGCTATAATTATGATGATTTTCAGCATCTCATCTTCATATTTTTCACGAAAAATAATTTAATTATTTTAAAAATGATTTAATGATGAAATACACCCTAGGCTAAAAGTATATCCATCACAGAGTAAAATAAATTATAATTTAAGTTTAAAAAATTAATTAAAAAAAAAAAACAACCCTCGAGACTTGACCACTCAAAACCCTAAAAAGCCAAAAAAGAAAAGAAAAGAAAAGAAAAGAAAAAAGCTCTTTTTTTGGTGGTTGCGGTGGGTAGGGTTTCGTCGGTGTTTGTTTCTCGTTTCTGTGCACGCTTTGTTTGCTCGCTTGCTCGCTCGGTCGCTCGGGAGGGAGCTCGCGCTCTCCAAGGATGTGCGATTTTCTCCATCCCCAGTCGCTGTCGTCAATGGGTTCTCCTCAATTTCTCAATTCCGATTTCTTGTTGTTTATGGGTTTTCGTCACTGACTCGCTGTTGTATTGTTCCTGTCCTCTCTGTATGTGTGCATCTGTGTCTTGCATCTGTGTGTTTGTTGCGTGTGTCTGTGAGTTGGAGGAGAGTGAATGCGAGCGAGAGAGGGAGAGAGAGAGAGAGAGAGGATTTTTTCTGTGTGAGTCTTTAGGATTTGGTTTTGTTTGGTAGGGATTGTTTTGATGGTGTAGTCGTCTGTCGGAAGCAAGTAGAGAACAGAAGAGGATGAGGAGGAGGATGCTGGAATGCAGGAAAGGGTGATTGGAATACAGATGCAAGACGATGTGGATGTGAGGTGGTTTGGTGAAGAGGGAAGAGGAGGGAGCAGAGTAGTAGGCTGGAAGCTGCCACCACCATCATCATCGTTGCCAGATGAATGCCAGTCGCTGCTACCCATGAACCCTTCTTCCCCTTTTCCCTCCGCAATCCCTAGCCCAGGGGTGATAGGGGAGCCGTCAAACCGTCATCATGGCTCTGAAAGTAAGGGCCAGTTGTTGTTACAGCTATTGCAAAGAGGAGGAGGAGGAGGAGGAGGAGGAAGAGAAAGTATTTCCAATGGTGAGAGAACTGCTGCTGGTGCTGGTGAGAAAGAAAGATTGCCCCCTCAAGACTACCCACATGTGATTGGAAGTGATGATTTATCAAGATGGCAGCTGCAGGATCCTGCTGTGGCTGCCTTGGGTTGTAGCCAAATTTTCCAGCAAGCTGCACCTTCTGCAGCAGCAGCAGGTGATGCCTCCTCCCAGCTTTCAGAACCAAACCAACTGTTCATGTCTTCTCAGTTTGGAGGAGGAGGAGGAGGAGGATGGGCTCCACAGCAGCAGCAGCAACATCAGCATCATTTCTTCCCTCCATCTTTTGATCCACGAGGGTATGCAAGCCAGCACCCACAATTGTTGCATCAGCACCAGCAGCAGCTGTCTCCACCCATGTTCCCTCGATATCCTCTGCCCTTACAAGCAGTAGAGGGACATCAAAGGATGATGGAGAGCCGGATGTTGGATCCTCCAAGACAATTGGATTCTCCATGGCTACCACCGCCACAGCTAAGGCAGAGTGCTACTGATAGCATGATGAACCTGAGAGCATGGGGGAGTCTTATACCAACAAATGCTCCAAAGACTCCACTTCCACCGCCACCCCCACAAGCACCAGAACCTGTGCCCCCTCCTCAACAATTCTATGGAAATGGTGCTGAGTTGTTGCAGCTTCTTCTTGGCCAAGCACCACAGAATCCAGCAGCTCAAAATTCTCCTACAAAGAGTGCAAGCATTGTTGATACAGGCCATGGCACTGAGCTTATGCTGAATGCTTCAACTGTGGTATTGCCAGGAGGAATGCAGAATCAGAAGCCTGCTGGCACAATTGTTCATGGTCCAATTGGCCCTCCTCCAAAGCGAACTGAGTCCTTACACTCCACAAGAACACCTTCAAGCCCCAAAGACCTCCTTGGAAGGTTTTGGGCGGTGCCGCCAAATGCTGGCTCACCACCAGACAATTCTCTTCCCACCTCAAAATTGAACCTTGCACCAAACTGGGAAGATCCTGTAAGAAATTCAATCCATGCAGGAACTTCAAGTAAAGAGAGTATGAATCATGCCTTTGAGGTTTTGCAACCTCAGCAGCAGCAGCAACAACAACAACATCCACAGAGAAACTTTGAATTTTCTGGTGACAAAATGAGATCTGGAAAGTCAAATCTCATGGGGCTTTTGGGTGATCCAGCCATTGAATTTCCTTCAGAGTTTGATTTTGTTAGCCCTGGAGCCAAAGGCTTCCAGGAAAGTTTAAAATCTCATGAAGTGGGGAGAGAGGGAGTGCCACCAGGTGGTGGGTTTCCAGATGGGTCAACCCCAATCGGATCAGGGCTCAAGATGCAAACTTCCAGACCTTCAGATGACAGAGGTATATTTCTTAGATGAAATTCCCAGTACAATGCATCACTGGTAGGTGATTCATTCTTTTGACTCTTTTTCTTTCTACAAGCCTTGGTATCCATCCCTGACTTTTAGCTGGAGTTTGCAAGTTTTACTGAGATCTTTCACTTGGTCTTGAATTGATGCCGGATCTTATGCACTGGGACGTTGTCAGTACTGCTAAACTATGTTCCTCTTCCATGCAATGTAATTGTAGATTCTCTGATGGGTGTGTTCTTGTCTGCATTCCAGGGCACTATCAACGGCACCAACTTAGCAACATACTTGCTACAGGAAGAGTAGGAGAAGAGGATCTTAATCAGAGTGGATCAGTTAGCCCAGTTTCTACAGGAGAAACAAGTGCTGTTGTTAGTGCTGGTGAATCTTTGAGGTTCCCAGCCATGGAGAGTGAAAAGGGTGCTTGTCTTCTGAGAAATGGAGGAAGAGTTGCCGGTAGATGTAATGGCTCTGGGAGAGGAGAGATTGGTCGAAAGGCTGGACAGATCCCTGGTGGCCAATGGGTTGCAGTGAATGAGAATCAGCGGGAGAGGGATGGCGAGACAGTTGGTGGGATGACTGGGTGTCATGGGGAGTCCATGGAGTTTACAGCTCTAGTAGGGAGAGCAGACTTGTTGATTCTGAGTCGTCAAGTTGTGGCTAACTCTTTGGCAAATAAACCATCACAGAATTCACCACCTCCTGGAAAAGAGGATTCTTCAACTGCAACAAGGGAGCTTGTTGCTGGGGGAAAGCTTAGAGAGGATTTGAAGCGGCGCAGAGGGATACAAGAATGGCGAATGAAACAGCCATCATCACAGCAGAGCTCTCCCTCTCCAACCAAGCAATTCAGCTCCCCAGAATCCATTGCCTCAGCCACTAAGCCATGTGAATCTGAAGATGAAGTCCAGTCAGCTGGAGTTCTCCCACTTGCATTGCAGGTAAAAATTCCTCACCCTGTCTAGTGCTTATTACACAATGTCAAATCACACTGTTGCACAATTGTGCTGTTTTACTGCCATTTGTGATAAAGGTGAGGGTTTGACACTTTGTGAGCAACTCTCCTAGGGTTATGACTGCACTCCTTGTTGTGTTACCATCAAGTTTCTGTTGTGGAGATTCCTCTGTGATTTCATAGATATGGGTGATCTGTACCTCTGCACCTCGTTGGAATCTGAATCTGTAGCTAGTGGCAAATTGGCAATGAGCTCTACCACTTAGGCTATTGGCTTGATACTTGTACTGGCAGGGAGTATATTCCCAAGTGTTTTATTTTCTTCATGTAGGTAGATCACCCAGGGCTGCCTTCGAGGGCAGCAAGGCACTTAACTTACAGATCAGCAATGGAGGAGCCAAAGAAAAAACAGTCTGTACAACAACAGCAGGAGGGAGTGGACAATGGGTACAGCATAGATGATGCGCAAGAGAATGGGCTGCAGCCATTGGAGGAAGGCCTTGCAAAAGAACATGAGGAGGGTCTCATTCAAGACTTCTCAGGCGGTCTGAGTCTTGTTGAAGATTCTGACCCATCATCTGTGACACCTTCACAACATGCCATCCAGTCTTCTCATGCCATCAAGGAGGTACCTAGTGACAATTTCCTCCATCCCTCTCCAACTTAAGGATGATGGTTCATTTGCTGAACATGGTTGGGAGCACTCATGATGGTCACCCAGCTGACTTGAATTTGTGGATATACAGGAGATGTGGTCTGAGGGTAGGCGCAACCATGCAAGGGATACACGTCAAGTTGGGCGACCCCACCAACAACGTGATCCAGAGTCAATCCTTTTGAGAGGGGATATGCGCTATCGACCTGATCTAGAAACATTCACTCCACAGCTGCTGGCAATTCACAAGGTCTCTTGAAAACCTTTTAGTAAACCTTTTAGTAATTTCAAGGAAGCTTTTTGTAGTTGTCTTAGCATTTTTATATAAAGTGAAGTTGTTTCACACAAATCTGTGCTAAGTTAGTTTGATTGTGTTGCCTACAGGGTCTGATACCTTCTCAGGAAGAGAAGAAAAAGCAGCGTCAGTTCCTCGCTCACTTGGATAGCCTTGTCTGTAGCGGCTGGCCTGGTGCCAAGCTTTTCTTGTATGGCTCATGTGCCAATGACTTTGGCGTGTGCAACAGTGACATCGATGTGTGCCTTGCTGTTGATGATGAAAACTTTACCAAGGCACAGCTTGTTGTCAAGATGGCTGAAATCTTGCGCTCAGATAATATGCAGAATGTCCAGGTGGGTATGCTTATTTTGAAAAGGGTAGGTGGAGGAGAGACAGTATAGTATGCAGGTAACTGAGATGTTTTCAGCTCTGTCCTGTGCAACTGGCAATGTATGTGTCATAAATTTGGGATTTTGTATTATGAGGCTGGGATCTATCACTTTCCCTCCACATGCATCTCAATGACTTTATGGGATCTGTTGTGCTTTGTGCACAGGCATTGACGCATGCTCGAGTGCCAATTGTGAAGTTTACAGATCCAGTAACAAGAATCTCATGTGACATATGTGTGAACAACATGCTTGCGGTTGTGAACTCAAAGCTGCTGCATGACTACTCACAAGTTGACCCCCGCCTGCGCCAATTGGCATTCCTTGTGAAGCACTGGGCCAAGTGCCGCCAAGTCAATGAAACCTACCGTGGCACTCTTTCTAGTTATGCGTATGTTTTTCTACCCATTAGTTTGTGTTGTTTGATCTTTTCATCATCATCAAAGTGTGTCATGTGGCTGTGCTAATTCAAACTCACCAGTACATTTTAAGTTTTGTTATTGGTTTGGGTGAATGCAGATATGTCCTAATGTGCATACACTTCCTTCAGCAACGCAAACCAGCAATCCTGCCTTGCCTGCAGGTAAGTGCAGCCCCTTCAATGCTCCTATGCTGAGTAGAAGGGATTTGTAGGATCATGACAACAAGAAATGTCCTGTGTAGTCTTGTTCAACAGGGATGAGAGCGCTCATTAACTACAAGCTGTGGGGGAGGGGGTGGGGTTAGAAAAAGCTCTGGTCTGTTTTCAGACTGTCAAGATCAGACTTGAGAGAGTTTCAACACAGGCCAGTTTCTCCTCAATCTAGCTTAATTAGCACTGAAGTGGGTTGGATTTGAAGTCTGGGTTGGTGCAATACAATGTGACAGGAAATGCAGCCAACGTATGAGGTTGCCGTTGGCAAGATCAAATGTGCTTACTTTGATCAAGTTGACAAGCTGAAGGGTTTTGGTGAACGGAACAAAGAGTTAGTTGGTACGTTGTTGATGGGTTTTTTTGACTACTGGGCATTCCATCATGACTACAACCGCTCTGTAATCTCTGTTCGCACTGGAGGTTTCCTCAGGTACAGTCCTTGATAGTTCTCTCTTTTCTCTGTCAAATTTCATTGAATGTCAGGATGCCCACATGTGAAAGTGGAAGTTTACAACAGAGATGTTTCACAGAGGAAAGAGAGAAGCTCTGGCTCTGCTGTGAACTTTGTCAGTTGTACCAATGTAAGCGAGAAAAATAAATCTTCAAGGTACATGTTCAGGTTTTGTATAATTTACAAGTTTGACTTTGAATTGCAAGTATAGAGAAGAAGTTCTCAGGACTTAATTAGTGCATGGGTGTGGGTATGTATGCACAGCAAAGAGGAGAAAGATTGGACCCGGCGTATAGGCAATGAACGCCACCTTATCTGCATTGAAGATCCATTTGAAGTAACCCATGACCTTGGCCGAGTTGTAGACCGCCACAGCATTCGTGTCTTACGGGATGAGTTTAACCGTGCAGCAAAGATATTGCGCCAGGACCCTAATCCCTGCACATCCTTGTTTGAACCTTTCATACGTGAGAGATTTAGTTCGTAGGTCAAAAGACGGGGTTGGATTGTACAAGGGATGACTGTTGCTTGAGCAAATCCTCATATGTGAATGAGCCCCTGGAGCTAGAGCTCAAGTTGGTGTTTCTGTTAATTGCGGCTGGTGTCAATTTTGGGTGGTTGTGGTGTTTGGGAGAGAAGAGTGAACATGGAAGGTCTTGTGGTCCAGATTGCAGATTCCAACTTTTGGGTTGTGGGGATGGGCCTCATTCCAGCAGTTCTCTGTACATAGGACTGGGGCCAAGTTTTCCTATTTGACTTCTGGGCTGTCATTATGATGTAAAGCTGGTATCATGGTGAGATTTCGAAGTGACACTTCTTGTGGGGAACCATTCATCCTTTCCAGTAACAGACCAAGTTAGCTGCTGCAGATATTGGGTTTGTCAATTGCAAGGTGAGGAATACAAAGGAGGACAGGTCAACACCTTAACAACAGAAGCATATTAAATCATGTGATTACATGAAATCGCTGTTTTTATTTATGGATTTTATGAACGTTATGGGCTGCTTTTCTGTTGAGGAAGTTGAAGCAGCCAGTGTATAAAGAACAAGAAGCATTTAATCTCTCTTGTTGGCACTGGGAAAAAACGCATGAATCTGTGGAATTGATCAGCAACGGTCAGCAATTTACCTCAAAACAATGACCAACCAGTTGACTGAGTGGATAGGTGGATGTACGAATTTTGAGAATACTCGGTCTGTGTTGTGCAGTTTGACGCCATTACAAAAACTCACATTAGTGAAACTTTGGTTTTATGGTACTTGTATTTGAATCCAACTGGAAAATGAACCTACTACAATGGTTCTAAATTTGGTTTTGGTTGGGTACTGTTAATCTTACTTTGTTTACATCAGTGAAATCAAAGCTTTGTGATTTCGTACCTTTTTCAGGAGAAATGGGAAATAATGAGCTTTGATGCATGAGAGGGAGAGAAATGTGACAAAAGAGTATGACAACACAGCATGAAGTGAGTTCTGAAATTGCAGGTTTTACACTTGAAGCTAGTTTCTCAGAGATTGGTTTTCTGGGGCTGACAAGTGCTTTTGAGATGTGTTGCAAGAGTTGGTAGGTGTCAAAATTAGTGTATGTATTTGGAGCTTTCTTTTGCGATTCTGTCTTGACCAATGTTTCTAGTGAATTGGTACCAAAGATTACCTTTCTCCTAGACCTCGATCACTATTGAAGTGGTGTCAAGAATAGTAGTGTCACATGAACCTAATAGTTGCCTTGGAATACAACATTTTGTTTTACAAAACAAAGTTGCTTGAATTGTGAGGAGTGTTTGGAAAACAAGGTCAAAACTGTGAAGATGTTTTTTTTGCAAGGATGATTTATATTTTGGAACAACCTTCCCCGTGCAGCATAACAACCTTCCCCTTGCATAAAGTTTAATGTTTTAACATAACCAAGCTTGATGAGAGGTGAACAATCACTTGAAACCACAATAAGCAACTTGGCTACTCAGATTGAGTAGTTCATGCATCAAGTAAGAACATGTTGTCACTTTGTGTGTTCTTTTCGACGTGTCATTCATGTTTGAAAATTGTGGGAATGTTTAAAATTTTGATTGTTTGTGCATTCAAATGTGAAAGGCATGGATACTGCGATAATTCATCTAAAAATCAAATGAAAAAAACAACCCATTTCGATAATTTTTCAATTTGACCAACCAATTAGTCAATTTGGACAAATCATTTTGAACCTGGTTAATTTGATTGATTGTCTTTTTTGACTGGTCAAATGGTGGATCTTTTGATTGCTCAAATCAAACAATGAAGATTCGGCAATGAAAAAAAAAGGTTTACAATTTGTCATTATTATTTTGTAGGAATTTTCTTTAAAAAATTCATTAACATCAACTAACTTTATTTAACACATAAATTTATGTTTTTATTATTTTATTTTTTTCTAAGTCACTTTTTGCTATAATTTTAAAAACATGTCCATGTGCCCCCAAAGCCCTTTTGACATTCAATTTTGACCATAATATATTATTCCGATATTTGAATTGGAATTAATAATTTCCCCAAAAAAAAATCAATCCAATTTTTCAACATGGGAAATAACCTTATATGCCCAAAATTACAAACAAACACCCATTTTGCTTGCATTGTGTTGGGATTTTATTTTATTTTATTTGTTTGTTTTGTTTTGTAATTATTCTAGAATATTATCATTTGATCTTACATAAATTCATTATTATGGATTTAAAAAAAAAATTCACCTATAAAATTTATAATTAGATTAAGAAATGTAATCAAAATAATCCCAAAAAAAAACTTTATTGACAACTGAAAGAAAACCCAAAATGAGAAGAAGGGAATATTAAATCAATGGCTGAAATATTACCATTTCTTTTTTCTTTTACCAAAAATGAACATATGTAAATAAAATAAATAGAGATTTCTAAATATTAGGAAGAGGGTCAAAACTTTAAACATTAAAAAAATAAAAATAAATAAATAAATAAATAAATAAAAATAAAAAAATAAAAAAATCTATTATTCATAGAAATAAGAAAATCAAGATGTATCCAACGGTCGGATCGCGATCTTATTTTCCAGTTACAAGCTGATGGTTCTTGTTGCTGTTCGGAAGCAAGCGGATATCCAACGGTCAGAACGCCATCTCTGTGAGATATCGAACGGTTGGAGTTCCATCAATCCATTCAGCGAACGTGAACAGAAAATTATTTGTAGGCCGTCAGATTCTACCACCATCCACTGGCATGGATCAATCCGAAGGGATCCAACGGTCCGATCTTGTCTCTTCGCCTGCTTCCATTTCTGTCCGTCAGATCAACCCGATCCAACGGTCAGATATGTGGTGCCCTGTTGTGTGTGTTTCCTTGCTTCTTTCTGAGTTTTGTGTGTGAGTTGCTTGTGCGGTTGCGGAATTTGGTTTTGTTGCGAGAACAGGAGCTTTGCGGACTCGTCTTCTTCGCTTCTTCTTGTCTTCAAAGCCATGATGCCGGTAAGTTGTTCTATATCTCTCTCTTTTTCTATTATTTTCGGTTTGTTTGTTTGTTTGTTTTTTTTTTTTTTTTTTCTTCTTACAAGGGTTTGAAATTTTTTTTTTTTTTTTTTGGGTTTGTTGTTGCATTTTTTTTGTTGTTGTGGGGCGTTTTTCAATAGTTTTATCTTTGTTGTTTTGTTGG
>Ga0116231_10002568_pt1 | contig 37985 bp, 16 predicted proteins | sample S1TSphgellanicum_2_FD_89695 | JGI IMG/M metagenome (GOLD analysis project Ga0116231, IMG submission 89695) | Host-associated microbial communities from peat moss isolated from Minnesota, USA - S1T2_Fd - Sphagnum magellanicum MG | ecosystem: Host-associated > Plants > Peat moss > Unclassified...
TACATTAGATTATGCAATCCAAGGACTTGCATGATAATGCCCAAGAAGGCTTGGATGACAACATTCATGTTCAAAGAATTTTTAAGTTTCTTCAAAAAAATTATACCAAGTGAGAATTTTCAAACATATTTGCATCTTCTAATCCTAAATGGGCATGAATTGTGTATATTATTTTAGAAGCAATAAAGCATGCACAATAGTTTGGGTTAAATGTTATTACACTTCCAAGCCATACATATCACGTGCACTACAACCCCTAGATATGCCATGTTTCAAGCCTTTCAAAATAGTTTTAAATGGAAAGAAATAATGCAATGGTAAAAAATAATTACTTAAAACTAGACAAAATCATGTTGGATGTGTGGGTTGAAAGTGCATTAAATAAAACATTGTCCAAATAGAATACCAAATTTGACTTATGATTACAAGAATTAGGAATTTAACATCCTAACCTTGACACGATGAATGACAAACTTTTGCCTAGTAGTTGTATATAACATCAAACAACAATACAAGAAATGAAGAAGATTATAGCTTTGTTGATGAAGTTAATGGCAACCCTAGATGGAGGAAAAGTTTGTTGTCGCATTGTTCATGAATGTTATAGGAACAAGTTTTGTAGAAAAGATTTCCTTTGCCTAAACAAAGACATGGAAATAACAAGGAATCTTACGGCCACATAAGGATTATAAGAAGTCAATGAACTATTGGTTGATCACTTGGATCAACAACTTTTAGAATCACTACAAGAATCACATAATAAGGCAAACATAACTCAAGAATTGTGCATTGCCAACCTATTGACATTATTGAATTTGTCTACAAGGAAATTCAGGGCAAAGAAACCTTAATGGAATATTCACAATCCCACATTATCACATATATTGAGTACCAAGGAAGATGGCAACAAAAGGCCATGGAAAAGGAAGTAAACAAAATTTTTAAATAAAAGACAAAATAAGGAAAAAAACTAGAAGGGTCGTAAAAATGTTGATTACAATTGAACATATAATTCAAAATAGCCTTGAAAATTTTATAAAGTAGATTTCATAGCAACATGTTCTACTACAATTGTGAAAGAATATAGGGATCTTTTTATGTTTATCGAAACACTTATCTCCCCATGACCATAGAAGTTGAAGTCCATTGTTTTAACCAAATCTAGACCACACACTAACACACTAAGATGTGAACATTAATGTAAGAAAACAATACAACTTTAATTTACACTTGGACCATTTTGTGCATAGGGTAAGCAATGTGTAGTTGACAACATTGGATTGTTTTCTTGTAGGGTGGCAATAGTATGTTCAAATAGTCACAAGGCATATGAGTTTAATTCATTTCAATAAAATTACCCCCCTTATTTCCAAATTTCATATTGTTTCAATTTTTGACCAATTTGAACAAATCCAAGTGTACCTTAAAGAGCTCTACACTTTGATTTTGAACCCATAGGCATCCAAAAAATGTGTGTGGATTTACAATTCTCTAATACATTAAATGTTCAATGATAAGAATTGTTACCTTATAGGTTCATGATATTATAAATGATTGGAAGTAAACTACTAATGAATACTAGGTTTTATTTCCTTGAAGGTGTTCAAACTTGATCAAAAAAATAATACAAGATACAAAAGAAAATTTTGTCTTTAATGACACAAGTATTGATAATGGACACAAATTGCATAGAAATGTTTGAAATATGTTTGGACACAACTTGTTAGGGGTATTTAAAGTGTGTCGTCTTCTTGAGTTAAGTTGAATGAACCTAATTAGCCTTATCACACTAAAAATGGTGGAGGTTTTGCATGTTTCAGAGTGCATTCATAATTCATTAACCAATCCTAATTTACACCAATGTTCGAATCCAAAACATTTTTGGCCTAACATAACACACTTTTGGTTATTTCTTGGAACACACCTATGTGAAAATGTATTGTAAGGCAAAAATAAGATTTATATTCCTTGTGCACTTTCTTTTTATCATACTTCATCTACTTCCTATCACAACTTTGAAAGTTTAGCCTTTCATACACCCATTTCATGTTTGGATTTGAAGTTTTAATCAAATTTAAACCATAGTGAAATTGCTCAAGCATTAATAAAACATGCAATTTGTGGAATGTGAATGTGAACATGAAAAACTTTGACAATAAGCAACAACATCAAAAGGAAATCGAATTAATACCAATATTGGAAATCACATGCATGAATGAGTTTTCAAATTTAACCCTTGCTACATCCACCTTCAATCCACCACCTTCATTGTGCCATTTTGAACGCATGCAATTGGGTTCACCTATTTAAGGTTCAATTTAAGCACTTATTTAAGCAAACCTTCACCCAAATTCATGTGGAAAATATATGAATTTCCATCATCCACACCCACCTAAATTCCAAGAAAAACTTATTTGGCTTATTAAGTGTTTTGGGGGTTAAAAGATGGCTTCCATGCAACCACTAAAATTCAAAAAATAAACAAAAGGTCTAGTCACATCTAGAATGATCTCAATGGTATTTCAATGTTAGAAATTGTTTGAAAAATTACAAGTTCACACACAAAATGTTATGTAACTCTAAATCTTATGTAGCATCAAATGTGAATATTAGTGTTAATCCACATTTCAATGAAAACCATGTTTTCATGTTAGTAACATCATGACTAAAGTGATTGTATAATCAAACTTATTATTATGAATTAAGTGACTATGCCCATTTTGATTAACATGAAAATAATGTGTGTGTTCTATGACTAAAAAGAATTGGCTATTTGATCAAATTCAACAAAATATAATACACATGATGCATGTGACACACCTACTTGGATTTGTAAAACTTAACTAATGTGACTAAAAATAATCATTCAAATTATGACACATGTGCTTCTAATGTTCATTTGATGTTGTTTTTTTGGGGTGTGTTAAAATGTAAAATTTATTATGAAGTTGTTTTAAAATTAATTACTAAAATTTGAGAGTAGTCTACTTTTCATGTTTCAAGATTTTCATACATTACAAGTGTAATGTCAATAATTTTTATGAAATTGTAGAATCATTTTAATAATTATGTACTTCATATGTAAATTAATTTGATTACAAAATTATATACTTACATAAAATTGATCACGTTAATTAATTTCATAGCATAATTACATAATTATATTATTATAATAAACATACATTATACATTAACATATTTGGAATTTTAAAAAAACAATTAAAAATTATGAAGATAAAAATTATATAAAATTATGAAATTAAAGACATGTGAATCTTAACTATAAAGAAACAAAACTGAAATTCATTTCATTACAAACAATTGTTTTTGCACCCTTGCAATGTTAAAAATAAAATCCAATGTGACAAGATACAAAGTATTTTTGCCAAAAAAATGTACCAAAGTTGCAAAAGTTTGAAGGGATTCTTCTTTAAATAACCATAGTCAGATAATGAATTTTAGTAAGTTGTTAAACTAAAGGAAGTTTGTTAAAGTTTTGTATTATCATCTTTGGTTTGTAACCAAATTTGGCTAGAACTTCTTGTGGCTACATCACAAAAGTGAAAAAAAACTCTAATTATGAAAAACATTAAATGATTATTTTAATTAAATTTTATACTTGAATTTATGGCACAAATCAAAATATCAAAATCAATTTAATGTTTTGATGTTCTAAATTAAAGTTAAACTAAACATATGCATTAAATATATATTTTATAATTAGAATTTTATATTTGAGCTTATAACCCAAATAAAAATTTTAAAAATTGCATTTCAATTTTGGAAGTAATTACTTAAAATTAATTTTTTTAAAATTAAGTTTTAAAATTAAATTTAATATTATAAACTTCAATGTAAATCAGAACTTTAAAAATGAATAAAACTAAAGACATGTAATCAATTTCATTAAGAAATTACACATTATGTAATAACGTAATAATGGGTGAAATTCAAAATAGATGTGTGTTTATATTTTTTGGGATGACATTCTTTGTCACCATTCAAAATGGTGATTGGTGGTGTTTGCAAAGTGTAATGTCCAGTTTTGGACATCACAATGTGACTTTTTTGCACCTTGATGGATCAAAATGTGTTTCTATCAAATGTTGTTTTAATTTTATGAAAAGGGATTCAATCATATGATTCTTATAATGTAGTGTGCCATAAAAATGAAATAATTTGAAATTGAAAGTTTTACATCAAATGACCCGGACTTTAATAGCAAACAAGTTGTAGTATCACAATTTTTATAAAAGTTGGAAATGGAGTCAAATTATATCCATGGTTTGTAATGAAATAACATCATTTTCTTTCCAATAATTTGAGTGTTGATTTGCAATCCAAGATGAAGTCCTTTAAACCACCTCAACATCAATGGAAAGTTTTATAAATTTTAAATGACACCAAAATCAACTACAATGGTGAAGTAGTTTATCATGTCATGATTTTGTGGATTTAAGAAACTATTTCTTCACAAAGATTGTAATTAACCTAGGCTATATTATATGGTCAAATGTCATTGGCTTTTGAAAAAGATGAATATTTTTACAAATTTACATATTTGGCATGTAAAAAATACCTTGTTAAAAGTATTATTAACAATTTCAAAATTCGATCAAAAGTGGTCCACTCACTAGTAGGAAATGTGATGGTAGCTCATTAACTTAATTCATTATGGGGTTTAAAAAGTGAACTTGATTAATGTTAGGTTGATTTCATTGGAGGAATTCACTAAAGGGCCTTAAATGGGAGTTTAATTCACTTAATTGATCCCCCACCCCCATTATCATTCCACCATATATATACCTAATTTTTTTGTGCTTTGTAAATATTTGCATTTTTTTTGCATGAATATTTTTTAAAACTTATTTCCAATTTAATGTTGATAAACAAATTGGAGGACTATGTAGGTTTGTGCATATAAATAAACCTTAAGCATTCTTTTGGGAAAATGTAGTTACAATTGTCACCATCTCAAAGTTACAACAAGCAACCGAAGTTTTCATAAATATTTTAAAATCATTCATTATATATATATTACATGCAAGGTTTAAATATTCCCAACAAGAAAGAAATTTATTTATTTAAAAAAATTGGATGATAATAAATGTTACATCATCAATAATTATTATAATTTTTTTCAAATTTACTTATTATGTATATATATAATATTATTAAAAATATAAGTGAAAGTTTTGACATTGTTATTGTTTTTTGGGTTTGTGGTTGGGGTTTTTGATTATGATTTTCTCTATTCATCCAAAAAATTTAAAATATGTGATGTAACCAAAATAATAGTGTCAAAGTTTCAATGAAGATATTTGAATTCACATTGAATTGAATCACCTTTAAAGGATTGTATGTTAATTCAACAAAAAAAATCGTGTACAAATATTAAATTTTATTTGTTCAAAATATGGAACTTTCAATAGAATTTTTTTGAAACCTTAGTGTAAATATTCACAATTTTTTTAAAATAAAATTTTGAATAAAATTTTAAATCATTCTTTTTTTGAATAAATTTTGTTGAAGAAAATGAATGTCAAAGTTTGGATTTCCAACAAGTTCTTCATTGAACATGTAAATAATTTTTTTTCTATTTTTGTTCAAAAAGTTTGTGTGGCTTGGTGGTTAAAGTGTGGCACTTCTTTGATGAAGTTGTGGGTTTGAACTTAGCCAAATGTGTGCATGTGTGCATGTGTATATGTACATGTATGCATAAATACACACATATGTACATTTTACAAAATAAAAATGATATGTGGTTACAACAATGGACAACACATGAATGTGATTAGAATTGCCACCAAAAAAAAGTTTGTTTTCATTGTTTGTAGCAATTGTTCATCATGCACTAAAGGATTGGGTAGATTTACTGTAGTTTATATGTTTGAGTTCATTGAAAATCTAATGAAACAAATGGTGAGTTTTGCATTTCCTAACAATGGTTCCAACATGCAAATACCCTTAGAATATGCTTAAGCCTTTGGATTATGGTTAAGGATTTGAAGATTCAAAACTTCATTTTTTCCATCTTATGATTGTGATTTACATGACTAAAAATAGTCATGATGATATTGCAAATAATAACAATAAACGTTCATGAATGGTAACAATTTAATTTTCAACATTTTGGATGTATTAATGACCATCCATAAGAAGATTTAGCCAAATTTGTCTATAGAATGTATATGAAACTAAAAGAATTTAAAAATCTTCTTATGTTTTGGCTACCTATTACAACTTGGTCTAGAATTCTAACATTTTGGCAATTTAGGGTCATTTCTTTCCACAAAATCTTTTGTGTGTGTTTAAATCGTATTTTTTGGATCAAAATGTCAAACATGTCCCCAAGGAAAAACAACGATGAGTGATAAGTAGGTAGGGCTACTATGTAGGTAAGTATGGTGACTAGGTAGATAGGTAAGCAGGGCACATGGTTAAATTGTTGGTTATCATGTGTAGCGATTAATAGTGAAACATTAATTAATTATATAATCAAATTATTTCAAATTAAAAAGAAAGTTTTGCCATGTCAATTATCATTTTAGTCATCTTAATAATTGTGGGATCAATCAAGTTTTTGCATAAATGATTGGTTCATTCTAACTAAGGCCAAAATTATGATTGAAAAAATGATTCAATTCAATATTTTAAAAAATAGTGTAAATTTTTTATTTATAATAATGGTAGTGTTAGTGTGTATGGTACTTACCTCCTAGGCAAGTTTTATTTCTATCTTTTCTTTTTGAACAAGGTGGTAAATTCACCCCTAGTTTTAGTGTTATAAAAGTTGGGCCACCTTAGTTCCACTTCCTCATTCATGTCACATAACTTTGGCACATTTAGTTCATCTTCCTTCATAAACTACTATTCATTTCTAAAAATCTTATGCATCAAGTTACAATGTGCATGCAATGTTTATAACTCACAATCATCAATCTACACAAGACATTCTATCATGACCAAGAATTTTTTTAGATTCTACATTTTTAGGGTAAGATCACAATGGCTTTTATTTTAGAACCAATGGTGGAATTTTTAAATGAATCTCCTTTTAAAGAAGGGAAACAAATGAGTGTTGAAGTCAATTTCAAGAGTTAATTAAAGAAGACCTTACATCCAACACATTCTCTACTTATGTTTTTAGGTTGAGATCAACACCCATGAAAGCAAGCACAATTGCTTGAAAACATGTAATGTTGTTATAGCAAGAAACAACATATTGACAAGTAAAAACTCTAGCTCGAACTTTGGAAAGAAAAAAAAAGGAGGGATGGTATGAAGAATTTCAGCAATGCAATGTCATAAAAGCAATCTACAAAAGATTGCAATACAAAATAAAATGCAAATCAAAAGAATACTTTTCACAATTGCATTACACTAAGCAATGCACATAGAGAATTTTGCTTGTGCACTCTAGTGTTGTGAATAAAATAGACTAACAATGATAATCCAAAATTTAAGTTTTGGTGTGAACAAATGTTCATGATTACTTGATGTTAAATGTTATCATGTCTTTATGTGACACCAGGTGCAAAACATGCGGTACCTAGTAGTTAGATAACATTTTGATGTTAAGTACCAATGGCTATGACAAAAAACCAATTGGGATTGGAGTTAGAATGTTCAAATTTCTAGTTAACGTTTTAATTGATTTCAAGTGTGATTAAACCTTCTTGGGCCAAATCCCAAAAAATTAATCATCAATTTTATGAAATATTTGTTTTCATGATCCAAATCAAGAAAATGAACTCAAAATAATGCCATGTATTTGGGCATATCATTCTTGGCTTCTTGGGCTTGAGCCATAATGTAAAGTCCCAACTTTGAACTTTTGGCCTAAGCCAATTGGAATGTTCCATTTGGAATTGGGTTACCTCTTGGACTTTAGTGTAAAGAAGGTGGTGTTGAAATTGACATAAAGTCTAGCCCTTGCAAGTTGTTGATGTCCAAGAACCAATTGACTTGTATAATCAAATTATTGGTTTGTTTGAACAAAGAACTGCCATAATTGTATAGGGAATTAGTTATCTTAAAAATTGATGGTTTCATAGATTTCTCGCTTTAACTTCAATTGGCTTTTAAATTGTGACACTACAAGTAAAGATTGCACAAGGGAAAGGATTAAGTTTGTAGATAACACCATCAACAAGGAGGAATTTCATAATGTTTAAACTTGTCCTCAAGCGTTGTGATGTCATTTGATGATGAGAAAATTCTAATAAATTGACAATGAAAAAATATGCATGTGTTTGTTTCCTACATGAAAAATCCAATTTTAAAATTATAGAGATAAAAATATAATATGAGCACATATGAAAAGGTACCCATGGGGTGAATAGGATGATTGCAAATGCACTAAGCTAAACATGTAATCAACAAATGGAGGTTGTCAAACCAAATGCAATAGCAAGGTTAAAAATAAATAAAGGCAAATGAAACACATAAATGATGGGCATGCTTTAAAACAAGGTTCAAGCTTGGACCAATGTAAGAAATATTGTCATTGCAATGAAAGCCAAGTTTTACTTCAGAAAATATGCTAGAAATTTTGGTTTTGGTATGGATTCAAATCATCGATTTTGAAGACATTCCTTGTTTAAGCCAATGAGGTGTTCAAAGGAGACCAACATACATGGCATAAGTAAAGAAACACTTGTTTTTAATAATGTTGAAAGAGGGTTGAAGCTTTTATTTTGCATGAAGAGGAATGACCTTGATTGAACAAAAGATTGGATGCCAAAATCCAACAAAAAAAGGCCCAACTACCCAACATGCAATTGGAGGTCAACATTGTAGTTGGGTTAAAGTATCATAAAGTAGAGAATCAATTTATTTTAATTTTTTTGCAAAAAGTAGACAAAAAGTAGGTTTTGCAAAATTTTCAACATAAGGAGCTTCATTAAAAAAAAGACTTATCAAAATAAGAATTTTGAAGTCATGATGTCCTATGTTTTTTCCTTTCATGTCCCAAAATGATTTCCTCAAATTCAATTGTAAAAATACGCACAAGGTGAAAAAAGGTGACCCTCGATTTTAGGGATCCAAATCTACTTTAAACAAAGCAAAACACAATTCATGAATATCATAAACTCTTTTAAAACATTAAACTCATTAATTTTGAAAGTGCCATATCAATTCGTTCTCATTTTAAAAACAATTTGAAACACTTGATATCTACTTTTAAAAAGTTCATAATGATTGTGATAAAATACATTTTGTGTAAATTCCTTGTTAGACCATAATTCTTTACTTTGAAATTAAAATTTTAGTGTTGACAATTAGTGATTTTTTCTTTTTCGATTTTTTTGGGCAAAAAGAAACCTCCAAATTAAAAAGGACAAATTTCTTACAAATTCCTTTCTTTAAAAGAAAAAAAATGCAAACCATTTCTAAACCAAAAAATCATTTTTTCAAAATTTTGCCACAATTTGACAAATTTTGTAGTTTTGGGGCAAATTTTCACCTATTTTCTAAAGTTTTGACAACATTTTACAAAAATGTTGCTAACTGGTGCTAGATCTTTTTGGGGATGATCATTAATGATATAATTATTATTTAAAAATTTAAAAATGCAATAGTTACAATTATTTAGAATTGGTGTGTAACAAAATCTACTTTTTTCTTTAATTAATTGAGTTTTGATGCATACTAACCCAAGACCCCAATTTCTAGAATGCAACACCCAACATTTGTGTCTATTTTATCATGTTTTCAAAGTTATACAATATTTGAACATTCGCTATTGTGGGTTATGTGTAATGTGGATAAGAATATTTTGGGACACGTTGATGATAACCTCCCTCCCCCTTTGGTCAATGTCATGTTCATCAATTGTCCTAATAAAAACTTGAGAATTTCACAAAAAATAAAATTATATATATATATATATGTTTTATTATGTTAATGTTGTAATTATTGCAATAAGTGGAAAGTTGTTTTGGAGAACTCCACAATAGTCACAAAGTGCACAAAATTATCAAGTAACCTTTAACCCCCGCAAAAGTGTCAAAATGGTTTCAAGGAGGGTATCAAACATTTCTTAAAATAAGTGGGTTGAGATTTAGTCCCAATTTGAAGATAAGGTCTTAAATATACATTTACAATCCGGTTCTTTGAGTCATGGAGCTCAAGGAACTTGTGCACTTAAAATTTCAGTATCACCATTCAATTTGCTTCCCAACTTTTTTCGTCTCCACAATATCAATATAATCATTGTCCATTATGCACTATGATCCAATATTATTGGAAGAAGTAATGGGTCTCATGATGGCCTAAACTAATCAAAAACCAAACAATGTTGTTAGTTATTGAACAAAATAATGAATGAATTATAAATTCTAGTTATTGAACATTGAGTTGGTGACTAAACATTTTAGCTAATGATTGAATGCCAAATAGGTGACTATTTTTTTAAACTAATGACCAAAATGCATGATTGATGACTAAAGTATATCCCAACTACTAAATGAATACTCAACAATGGGCAAACAATCGAAGGTTTGTGTACATGTTCTTTACAAGTTCCTTATGGTTTTGGAAGGTTTAGTTTGGTAATTCTTGTACAAATTCAAAATTCAATGATTTTTGTGTTATTGAATTTTCTTTTCAAGTTACATATTTCTATTTAACATGAAATGTGAAATGCCCTCTTCTCCATTACAACTTTTGTGGAACTTGAATGGGTAAGTTCTACAAGTGTATGACCCATGTTGGTAAGATACCATTATCATTTGAATCGATGTATGAGATTTGTACATACAAATTGTTTTGCATTAAAAGGTTTTTCTAGTCTAAATTTGTGTGCAATCAATGCGATTCTTACTAATCTTGGTATTGTTACTAATTGTAATCATATTTGATAGTTCATTAATTTCAACTTTATACATGATGGTGAGGTTACTCATTTTTGTTGTTCCTATAATATACACATAATATAAAGTTCAAAGGGTATGCATATATGTAGAATTGGAATCAAATGGTATATATTAGAATTGAAATATCACACTAGTGTATAAGATTTTTTTCAATATTTGGAACAACATTTTAATTGTTATTAACAGTAGTTCACATAACTTCATTGAGCATAAAAAATTTGATATAGTTTTGAATATTTTGGCACCAATGCATGTGAATGAACAATTGCCATTACAATTCATCAACTTGATTGGAGATTGAATTAGTCAAGAACAAACATATTATGTGTTGAACAACCAATTTGAGTAATTAAACTATATGTAAAATTTGAAACTAATTCATGCATATATTCTAATTGCAAACCTATCCATCAAGGGTTTTGACACTTTTAGAAAATGGAAGACGCGGAAGGTGGCTTGGTACAAAAGCACTATTGAAACTTGGGCTCCAAGTTGCTCTGCACTATTATTAGTGACAATCCACTAATAATAAAGTTGAAATATTAATATATTTTCATTTGTTCCTTGAATCTTGCAATATTAAAACAAAATTACATCATCATATAAGTTTTCCATGAAATCAAATGGACATCTTCATTAATTATAGTACATGAAATTCAATCTTCACATATTGAAAACATTAAAAGAAAATTGTGTATTAATTACACAAAAAATTTCACAAATCCATATCAACCGAAAAAACGATTAACCTTTTATGATGTGCCTTTTCACGTTTGAAATGTGTTGATGTTACTTGTGAGAACAAAAACATTCAATTTTCACATATGACAACTGAAATGCGATGATATGAAAAGACAAATATAAGAGGGTTTCAGAGTGGAATTGTCAAGTTGGAGACCATATGACAAATTATGGCAAAAAAAATCCCTATACCGGCTCTGATATATCATCATTAGAATGAAATAAAAGTCATAATTTTGAATAATGAAAAACATGCTTCAACTTTTGGATGAGAACCCAAAGGTGGTAACATCATTTTGATAACTAGTGCACAATTGTAATAACACAATTTATAGCAAAATGCATAATTGCTTTTACCGAACATCAGAAGAGGGGGAAAATAAAAAGGCAGGATGCAGAAGTTGTGACTTGTTACCTCAAGCTGGTGGGATTAGCTTTATTATCACAGCTATGTTCAATAGAACAAACTCATTAGAAAGTGGCCAAAGGAATCATTAGTTTATCAAAACATTAGCCCCGGATGTGAAATATGACTGTTTGCTATATATTTATGTGGCAAGGTGATCTTTGTGATCTCTAAGTTGTTGAGGTGATGGGTTTTCTCATAACCCATTTACTCAGATTGCAAGACTTTGCAATTGTCTCTGTGCCGCAGTTGATCAGTGTTTTGAAAGCCAATTTGCAAAACTCATCAAGAATGGTCCACCCAAGTTGAAATGGACTAGATTTCAACATAATGGTTGATTGATGATGCTTCACAGCGGGTGGGTTGCAGAAGTTTTGTACATTGTGAGCTTGTTTTCACTACATCACCGTGCCATGTACACAGTAGGAACAACTGCAAAGTGGGTTGTGTGGATTTGGACCTTCTGATATAAACTCTTCATTTTTAATGACCTCAACAATCATCAATTGAATGTTTTGCGACTTTAGAAATTTAGACCCACCAAATTTCATTTGTGTTGTTCTCTTGGCTGAGATGAGAAACCCGAGTATTCTAGAAGTAAATTGAAGTGTTGCAACTGAAACAAAATACTGTAACCACAGTCTAGAAGTAACGTCTTGAGATTGTCTTGAGATTGCTGATATATTATAGATGCACTGAGCTGGATTGCAGGAGGCAGACATAGATGTGGTTAATCCTGGTCACATCTCATGATGTTAATCATGCGGGGTCAGTCACCGCTTCACCATTGGAGTTCCAAATACAATCCTCATGTTTAGACTGGCAATCAGCTTTGACCTCAATGTTGTGTGATTTGCAAATTCTTGACTTATAATTGGTTTCTTTTTGGTTAAGCTTTGCATGCTCCATCGATGGGGCATCACCCACCCACAACAAGCGCTCCTATTCTGCTGCTTAGAGTAGTATCTCATGAAGTGGCTCATTGTGGATCTCTCTTTCTGAATTGGTTGGGTTCATAGTGAAAAGGTCAAAAGTTTCAGGAATTCAAATGGTGGAAGTAAAATATTGGTCCCGTATCAGATCCATCATCCCTGACAGATTAGTACCCATTGTGAAATTGGGAGCTGAACAGATATGTTTTGTTACATTGACGTGCTCTGCCAAAGGAAGGAATCAATCCTTCATGATTAAACCCTAAACCGTAAACCGAACATTTGGGTTTTGCTCGCAACCATACCCTTGTGTGAAAGAAGCCATACCCATTTCAACCTTGTAGACTTTCTTTGATTTTAAGAAAGACACAACAACAATTGGGTACACTTCTGAAATGCAAATTGATCATGAATTCCATACTTTTCACATGCATCTTTTGAATTAAGTTTTAAGACACCGTTTTCCCTTTGGACCGATTGTCATGTTATCACTTGCATGCATGGCCAATGTTGGTTTTTCATTCACAGAATGTTGTGAATATATTAAATCAAGAGTCAAAGTGAACACCAGAGGTGTAAAACAAGTGATGGGAAGGGTTTATTAAAATAAAATAAAATCACAAATCAAAGAACCGTTGGTCCCAGTTATTTGAAAATGTTAAAGAACCTGTGGTTCTCATGAAAGAACCAATGAAGAACTCGTGGTTTTCTGGTTGGTTATTTGAATGTGTTTTTTGAGAACCTTGGTTATATACCAAAACTGGGTCATTGATTTATTCTTTGGGCAATTTGTTTTTTGGGATAACCGTGGTTGAAAAAATTGACAAATTTTGTCCCCAAACTTGCCTCACCCCCAATTCTAAATGTTCCTAAGTTTGGCCATCTTTTGAGAGCCCGGAATATCTTGATGCCTTGAATTTCCTTGGCCCCCAGAACTTCCTTGGTGTTGGCTCTTCCCCCACCAATTCTAGAGCAATTCTAGATCTTCCTCAGTTGTAGATGTTGCCCCCATTCTCCCACCCTCCTGATTTTAAATCTTCCTTTCACATTAATTTTTGCCGAGATTTTTGAACACGCAAGCTTTCGATTATTTATCCTTGAAGTTGTTTCACACAAAATCAATTATTTCTCCATTTCATCATCCTTGCCAATGTGTTAAAACTTCTCATTAGCTTTCTAATGTAATTATTAAATACTTCATCTTTGTCAATTTTGGTATGCTTTTTGAGAATTTCATATTCAGTATGTTTGTAAGTATAGGAATGCTCAACTACAAAACTGAAGTCACAAGTGTGAAGCTATGTGTTATACAACACATGATGGCCAATAGTTAATTTTGCCATGTTTCTACGATAAGTTACAACATTGCTTTTAAAATAGTTCAATTCTTGTGAACTTCATTGGCATAAAGGGGAAACAATTGGTCAAGGCTTCAATAGGTCTTGTGATGTCAATGAATAAATTGAATTCCTCGTGAACACAAGCCTTTAAAAGGCAATGTTGCCATACAATGTCATTATGCATATATATTGAGGAAAAGAGAGTAATGAATCATGTAATCGTTAAGTTTACAAATATGTTTGATAGGTAACAATGCCTCAAGAAAATGAAGGGAGTGTGTAAAAACTCCATGAAGACCTTTTGTCAATGTGCCTTCAAAGTTCGCCAAAAATATGTTCATGTTAACCTTGAATTCCTCCATAATCATTTTTAGGAAAACTTAATCAAATGGGTGATTGCTTGTCATGGGCAAAAGGTCATTACATTTATTATATGCACTTGTAATATGCACCACATGAGAATCAAGGTTAACAAATAGATCATGGACAATGTTGAACTTTTGTTATCCATTGCTTACATCATGGCAAAACATGAACAATACTGTTTCAAACAAAACACCAAAGAATCATAGACAAGGATCCTTCTTGTGCTTTTGTATGATCTTTGCAATGTAATGGATATGCATGTTAGTTTGGAATACACGTGACACTAAGATGTTTATACAAGCTTACAAGTGTTTTGAAAAAAAACAAAGGATTGAAAACAAATTCAACTTGTTGAAATTATGAAAGTTTAACAATAAACTTCAAGAGTTCAAAATTGAAAGAATTGTTATAATATCATCAAATTGAGGTCTTTTAGTTACCTTTCTCTCCTCCTATATGTGATCCAAAGCAAGCATGGTGTGCATCCATTTAGGTATTAGTTATTTGGAAAGGCAAATTTTGTTTGATCGTAGAGCTAATTGACATGGTGTTAAAAAGCTTTTAAAGAAGAAAGCTACAAGCAAATGGTTTGGCACGTCACAATCAATTATGATTCATTAGATTATGAGTTTGGGAAATTTTTGAAAACTATTTATTTTCAATGTAGTCCCCAAAAGAGACATTCATAATATATTACAATTTAAACAAGGTGTCTTTCATAGGGATACAAGTTATGGGTAAATTCATGTGAATCTATGATGATGAGTCTTGGATTAATCATTGGGTCAAAATTATGTTTTGCCTTCACCTCACCCCTCACCCCTCTTTATTTATTTGCGTAATCAAGGTGATTGACAAGTGTATGTGAAATGTGTTATGTTGTAATTCTTCTTTGAAGGTCTCATTCCTTTATTTGAGTTGCAAAAAACTAAGGAATAAGCCTTTCGTTTGAATTTGATGGGTTGAATATTAAATAATTATAGTGTACCATTCAACAAGTTTTGGGTGCGGCATCATTTATTGTACCAAATATTAAACCCACTATCCCTTTAGCACTTATTTTTCAACCCTTTTCCATTCCTTTTCATGCCAATAACGAACCATTTTCAATTAATCTGACAATCAAGTAAGTGAATGATGGATATGCCATTGATTAATTTCGAAAGACCTATGTAATTGTCACTAAAACATGGTTGGAAACAATGAAGAAAAAGTGTATATTGCATTCCTTATATAGGAATTGGTTAATTAGATATGTCAAAATGTTAGACATGAAGACCATGGTCTTTTTGTAGAATTTGAAATTCAATTGAAGGGTCGAACCCAAAGGTTGATGATGCATTGATAATGGGTCATATTGCATGCAACTCCCAAGACATTGTGACTTGCAACAAACATTCATTAGTTCATTGATGGTCATTTGATCATGATGTTCAATCATGGTCAACCTTTAACTTTCATCAAAATTATCATGTATTGTAAACCCTAAAATCCCGATGGTATTTCAACATGCATTTGGCATGATAACTTAATAAATATGGAATAATAATATATTGTATGATGTGACGTAGCGACCATGAGATTTGAATGATGAGATTTGGTGATTTTTCATTGTGATACATACATACATAATAACCATAAGGTATGTGTTACCTTCATATCATCACTTATGGATTTGAAAGAACTAGGATGTGTGATCATTCGGATGGGTACATGAATGGATGTGATCTCTGGATAGAATTATTGTTACAACATTTCCTATTTTAATAAAGAATTGCCAGGTAGTAGACCACCATGGTGGGATCATGAGCCCATCCATGTCCTTTGGAGTGTGGATTGTGCAGAGTCCCCTGAATCACTCCCTCTAATAACTGGGGGCCATCATAAGAACAAATGAAAATAGCATTGTCCACCAAACCCTAAACCTAAAGATGATACCTGTCTGTTGTAGGGTGTAAGGGGGGAGGGGTGTGTGTGTGTGTGTGTGTTTTCTAAGCAGCAACAACCACAGAGCAATCCAACATTCAGCAAACCTTAAACCCTAAACTCAGCAAACCTTAAACCCTAAACCCGGCAAACCTTCAACCCTAAACTCAGCAAACCTTAAACCCTAAACCCGGCAAGCGTTAAACCCTAAACTTGAGAAACCTTAAATCCTAAACAAATCTTAAGAAACAAATCCTCCATTCCATCCACACTCTCTCTTGACAATATTTTTAAAAAATAGCAAGTCTCATCATAGCTTCATCCATCCATCCATCCATCCATCCATTCATCATCCTCACTACTTTGGTTGATCTATATAGATTTTTATGTTGTAAGCATGTTGTTGAAGTGGCCACACACTTTGATGATTTATTTGCTTGTCCTTAGGGCAAATTCTCACATGTTTGTGTTTTGATTACACAATTGCTCCCCAATCATAAGCAACACACCCTCTTGTACTAACCTTCTCATTTACTTACACATTTAACTACTTTGTACAATTGTCCAACTCTATTATTATGATAACCTCCCCATGATAATAAGCCAATGTTATATATACCATTGTATCCACACTAGGTACCTACCTATTCACATTCAAACCTCTACCCACTAACTATAGTCCAACTTGAGTTAGGCTATGTAGCCTACTCTCAATGTGTCAAGGTCATCTCATTGGTTGCATGAAAATTCTATTCCTAATAATAATGTTCATCACAATTTTTGGCCTGGGCTAATACCCTCCCTGAGAGAGGGTGGGTACCAGTGTCGGTGGGGTTTTTTGACCCGGTTATCAACCCAGGTATTGATAACCTACCAGTTAGTTATTGGGTATATATATATATATATATATATAGACACACACACACACACACCTGGTTAACAATGTAACCACATAGTATTATTGAATTTTCAAAGTTTAATAGCTTTACCCGGATGAACAAGTTATCATCTAGGTAAGTTATCAACCCAAATATAAAACACAAAAAATTGAAATAAAAAACAAAGACCATATAATTGACATATAACCGGAGGTTATTTGATAACCTACCCATACAGACGGTGAATGGTTATTACCCAAAAAAATATCATAACCTAAATTGAAATAAAAAACAAAGGCCATATAATCGACATATAACCGGAGGTTATTTGATAACCTACCCATACACACGATGAATGGTTATTACCCAAAAAAAATATTATAACCTAAATTGAAATAAAAAACAAAGGCCATATAGTCGACATATAACCAGCGGTTATTTGATAACCTACCCGTACACATGATGAATGGTTATTACCCCAAAAAATATTATAACCTAAGTTGCACTTGGAATTGTTTTTGACATTGATAACTTATCGCACCCAATTTAAATAAAACTTACCCAGTGGTTATGGAAAAATAATAACCAACCAAAATGACTAGGTAGGGACCTAGTGAATTTTTATTTGAATTTTTATTTTAAAAAATTTTTGGGGGAAAGATTGGTATATTTGTGATTTTTTGGAATCTATCATATTGTCATCCTTAAACAATTCTTATCAATGTTAAATTTAATTTGAATTAATATAAATATCATGGACATGAAAAAACACATGTTAATTTTATTTTTATTTTCATATTCATGTTAATGGGTAAGGAAAAGGAGTGAGATAATTATAAGGATGAAGGTAGTTATTAAGAAAAAAAGATAAGTAGTTAGGTTTGGAAATGAGGTAGTTGTTTTTCGAATTGTCTAGAGATGACACCGCATTGACATAAATAATAATAGTTAAGCTTCTAACCAATTGGTGATTATCTCAAATGCTAAACCCGATTCCTAAGTAAATTAATCCAATAATTAACCCTAAACCCTAATTAACACAATACCTTAATTAACCCTAAACCCTAATTAACACACATATATATACTACGATAATTTAATTTTTTTAACAAAAAACCTTACATTTTTACTTTTATTCACAAAAACGAAAACCCTATGGCCAGTGATATTGATAACCTGCGCGATTTCCCCAGGCCAAACCTCAGAACTTACCCGGCGGTTATTTAAAAGGCCCCAACCCCCCTAATAACCAACCGGCTGACACTGGTCCAGACCTCTCTCTCTCCCTCTCTCACTCATTCTCCCTCTTATGTTTTTTTTACTTTTTACCTGCATGATTTGACTGTCCTCAAAGATGTGATGACTGATGGTAAATGAGTAAACTGAGTGGTAGAATTATTTGAGAGGCCACCACACCACATCATCATTCCCTTCTTCAAGCTTCTGGACCCCACTAGAGAGAATTCTAATATATATTTTAGGCTAGAAAAAACCAAAATTTCCAAAATTTCCCCATTTTTTTGGTTGCAAAAAACACCCAATTTTATTTTTTATTTTTATTTTTTTTAATTTAAAAATTCAATAGAAAAGAAAAGAAAAGAAAAGAAAAAACATTGCTTCATATTTGGCTACTTGAAGTGAAACCCAACCCAATCAAGATGTCGTACATACCAAGTCCCCAAACTCTAGTAAGTCACAATCAGTAGCAACTCAGTGGCAGGCAAAAGGCTAATTATGACCTTGTAGTAAAAGTGGTAAAATTTTCATTAAAATTTAAATTAAATTAAATTAAATTAATATTTTTAAATTTTTTAAAATAATAATAATAATAAAACAAACAAACAAACAAAGCAACCCTTTAAAAAGGAGGGTGGTGGGGCATGATGGGTGACCACCACTGGCCTTTAAGGTAAAAAGGTGAATTATAAAACTGACCAAAAGAAATTTATGCAGGGGCAGTAGTAGGAAGAAGCCTAGTGGAACACCCAATGGGCAGGTGGTTTAGGAGAAGAAGAAGGTATGACAGAGAAAGGGTGTATAATGATTCATTATACCATACATGGTGTATGTATGTATGTATGTATGTAATCGCACAATAGCAATCAGGGTAACAAGATTTTGGACTTAAGGTATCATACTTTCATGTGGAAATGTTGTGGAATTCTAACTTGACATCTCTTGTCAATATATATAGAGATATACACATATTATCTTGCTTAGAAATACAAGGAACAAACATGCTTATCATTAGGGTTCTTTTCAATTTTGACATTAGGGTTTTTGCTACCCATACACCCACCCCACACCTTTCAGCTTCCACCTTTTTCTTAAAAATTAAACCATCTATTGGAAGCTCTTGCTATGACTCAGGTTGTGAATGAAACCCAATTGAGTTGACATTGGGTTTCACTTTATTAGTAGTAATCTATATTTTCTTACTTGGCTTTTGATTCGCATTGTGCACATTTGAGGTCTTGTGTTGGTTCAAGGGTGGGTGCTTAACTTTTCGCTCATCTAGTCGTTTCATCTTTTCATTTTTTAGGTCTTGTGTGGGTTTGAGAGTGGGTGCTTGATTTTTCACTCGCCCAATCATTTTACTTTTTCATTTATCTTCTAATGTGTTTTTTTTTTGTTTTGTGCACTCAATTGGACCTATCCCATCCATTAGCTTTCAAAGTGATCTATTGCATTTGTGACCAACCCTTAAATCCTACAAGGACTCAATTTTTTCGTTGCTCCAATGTTGAGGAACAAATTGCATCCCATGATGCAGTTCAAGATATCTTCACCTCCATTGTGTAATACGCAAGATTTCATGTTTTGCGTGAACAAACCCATGTCCTTTCACCTTTTTCCTTCAATCTTTTCATCGACATGTTTACATCATGTTATCAACTAATGGCATTCACATTTTGGTGGATGTGGTGATAGTTGACACCACCCCAGTAGACTTGGTCTTTCAAGTTGTTTCATCTCATAGGGTGACCACAATGGTGGCACCTCAACCAAAGGAAGGACTCTATCAGGATTGACATTCAACAAACCCATTCCTTCCCCTTGCTATAAAGGTTTTTGGCTACTTACACCAATAAGCGCATGACTTTTTTCATCGATGCATTAACATGGTATGGTTAGCTAAGGGCATTGGTGACCCTCCTTTGGTTTGATGGTTCTATGTGCTTTCCATAGGTAGAGAGTGTTAGTAGCTTTGCAGAGAACACAAGCAGCCTCTATTTTGAGGTGCACTATTGTTGCAAGTGAGGATTCTTCCTTCCCTTTCCTTCTCTCTCTCTCTCATATGCTTCTTGCAAGTGATGAGGGCTTTGGAAACATAATTTGTTCCTTTGCACCCTTTAACCCCCTTTCGATTTTGTGTGCTTTTTGGCTTGGACTTGGTTCGTCTCTGTTTGTCCTCCCTTTTCCCCCTTTGCTCAGTGCTTTGTTTCATAAAGTTTACCAGGGTTTCATCATTTGAGAGGATGATAGGTAGGTCCTGTAGGTTCTTGTATGTAGATAGTATGAAAGGTGATTACTGTGTAACCAGAGGTATACAGGTGGTTACTAGTCAGTACATAGGTAAGGCTTAGTGGGTTTGTAGCTTCTAACTTGTAGGTAGGTTGGTTGTTAGGCACTAAAAAAATTAGAAATTAAGCAGCTAACCCCACTGTGGTTAACAATTGAACTGGACCCAATGAAAAAGTATTTTCCTGTTCATACCCCCCAACCATCCATCCATCCAGAAGGGTTGAGAAAAAAAGATGACAAGCCCTGAAGAAGAGAAGGGTGGTAAAAAATGGATAAAAGAAGAAAAAGCTCTGGAAAAGAAGAGAAGAAGGGTGGGACATGGATAAAAGAAGAAGAGCTCTGGAAGGAAGACAAGGGCAGTACTGTGTACATGGATAAAAGAAGAAGAAGAATGGAACATGGATGTCAAAAGAAGGAGAAGAATGAAACATGGATGTAAAAAGAAGGAAAACTCTGGTAGGAGAGAAGGGTGGTAGGTACTGTGTACACTTACTTACATGGGACAAAAGAAGAGAAAGAGCTCTGGAAGGAGAGACAAGGACCTTGGTGGTACTGAGTAGTAGGTACATGGATGAACAGAAAAGGTGTAAGAGTGGTAGGCACAGGGATGAACAGAAAAAGGGTAAGAGTAGTAGGTACATGGATGAACAGAAAATGTGTAAAAGTGATAGGTACATGGATGAACAGAGAAAGGTTTAAAGTAGTCGGTACGTGGATGAACAGAAAAAGTGTAAGAGTGGTAGGTACGTGGATGAACAGGAAAAAAGGTTAAGAGTAGTAGGTACATGGATGAACAGAAAAAGGGTAGAAGCTGAAAAGGGCGCGGGAGGTGGGGCGAGGTGCATGGGCAGGAAAAACCCTAACGTCAAAACAGGGGAGTGGGGCTCAGGCTTGTCCCATTGCACCATGAGCTCCTCCTCTGTGACGCAAATAAACGAAGCTTCAGAAGAAGAAGATGAAGGACCAGCCACCACCAGCACCGGCAGCAGCAGCAGCAGCAGCTTCATCTCTCTACTGTTACATAACACAACATCATTAGACTTTCTCTCTTCCTCTTTTTCTTCTTCTTGTGTCTCTTCTTCCCCCCTTCTTCCTGCATTCAATCCTTCTTTAATATCCCCCCTACCCCCGCAACCCCCAACACCCCCGAATTATTCTCAAGAACAGCTTTAAACCCATCCTCACAAAAACACACACACACACACACACACACACTCTCTCTCTCTCTCTCTCTCTCTCTCTCTCTCTCTCTCTCTCTGTGTCCGAGTTTCATCAGAGTTTCATTTCTGACAAGGGAACGGAGTCTGGACCGTTTTGTTTGTTGATGTTGATTTCCAATTTGTGGTTTGGCTTTGGGATGTGCTGAGAGAAATCTCTTGAATCTTGAGCTTCTTCTTCTTCTTCATTCGATCTTCTGCATTGCATCTCTCTCGTCTGTGTCCTTGTGTTTTAGAACTTGTAATCATACAGCTGCTGCAAGGGCTGTATAAGTCTAGGTTCGGGTGTGGAGGCTTTGGGTCTCTGGGATTTGTTTCTTTGGATTTGGGATTGCCGAGCTCTGTGACGTCTCTTTTTTCTTCTTTTTTTGGCTGGCAATTCGGATATGGGTGTTGTTGCGCCAGATCAACTGGTTGGTATCTGAGAACTGTTTTGTGATCACGCGGTGGGTTGCAGCGTTTTGTTCCACTGTCTTCTTCCGGACTTCAGACGTTAAGGACATCCGGCTCTGGATTCTTCTAGACTTCTACCGATCATCATCATCACTTCGCATCGCATCGCAGTTGTGCGATTCATGCGTTGTTTCTGTTTGCGGTCTTTATTTGGAATCTCATACGGCTGTTGGGCTTCCTTCTTTTGTCATGCGCGAGAGCTGCAGCCAGGCTGGTTTTGGCAGAGGAGCTGGGTGAAAAAAGAAGAAGCCAGGGCTCTGCAGGAAAAAGACCTGAGGCATCAAGCTGGACAGCAGCTGGGATCATCTCTCTAGTCTCTGCAAAGGCATGAAGCAGCTACATTCAATTTCTTCACAGTCTACAATGCTGATGAGTTCCGCTGCTGCACTCTCCTCCTCCTCCTCACAAATGCTGCGGCACCAGCAGCGGCTTCAAGGCTCCTTTCTACTCATGTGCATGATCTTGCTCACCTGCAACACACTCGAAATCTTCACCAACTCTGCCTGTCTCTCCTCTCAAACAGGTATCCCAGATCCTTGCAGTCCATGAATTCTCATACACAAGAGTTCTTAATTCTCTTCCAAATCTTCACCAAGTTTTGAACACTGTTCCATAGCCACCCACCTGAGCCTCTTCTCTCTCAGGCTCTCTTCTTTGCATGATGCAGTGTAAGAAGCACTCTAACTCCAAAAAACTTTTGTTACGATGGACCCTGCTCATGTCGATTTGCTTCCTTCCTTACAAATGTATGATCGAGTTCTCCTGCACGCCTTCTCTCGACCCAATTCCCCTAATACAATCTGGAAGCAATTGATGCAAAGCTGCATGATGAGTATAAGAATTTCAGCAGCAGCATCATCATCATCGTCATTACAATGTCATAAGATTTTTTATTTGACATGGGTGAGTTTGTTTGTTTGTGTTTTTGTTTGGGTTGAGTCTTTGAAGAGAGCTAGCTAGATTGCTGCAAGTTTTGCACCAACCCGGCATTGGGCTTTTGTGGGTGCATGCAGGTTTAATGGAAGGTGAAGCTGGGGATCATGGTTTTCACTCATCATCCAAAGAAACTGGAGATAGTTGCACAACAACAGCAGCAACATGGAGTATCTCAGCAGTAGCCAATGGAGCTGAGCTGCAGCGAGAAACACCAGCGGCAGCAGCAGCAGCGACAGCGGCGGAGCTGCAGCAGCGCAAAACAGCAGCAACGGCAGAACAAGAGCAAGAAGAAGGAGCAGCAGCAGCAAGCTCAGGTGAGTACTAACTGGGGTCGAGTTTGACTTACTGGGGATCAGTTTAGTTAACTGGGGATCATTTGGGTAACCGGGATCAGTTTGGGGTGTTTCTTTGAAATCTCTCTTTGTAATTCAGTTTTGGAACTCCCTGAAAGTAAAAAGGTAAAAAAATAATGTAAAAACCATTTACAGTGTAATATTTTTGCATAATTCACCCTGTGAAGCAGCAGCAAGATGTGAGGAGGAGTAATAGCTAATAACTGAGGTCGAGTTAGATTTAACTGGGGGTCAAGTTGGGGTGATTCTTTGAAATCTCTGTTCTGTAATTTCAATTTTTGGAACTTACTCCCGAAAGGTAAAAAGAGTATATATATATATATAGCATGTATTATTTTGGCAAAATTTATGGGTAGGGAACATGAAAATATAACAAGAAATTGTATTCTGGAAAATACAGTGTAGTAATTTTACAAATTTTATGGTCCAGGAACATGTGAAAATGAGAAATATGTATGAAAATATATTGGAAAATAAAATAAAATAAAATAAAATATGCCCGTAGACAAAAAAATTATTTATTTCATGTAGTGGGCACTCAATGCGGTGCAGTTAAAATCATGGTTGTTTCATGATTGCGCAAGTATCATCTGTACAAAAACAAAGTCTGCTGGTTGTTGTTGTATCACAGCTTTGTGAAACAATCATTAGTCTAGTTAGTGTGAACCTTTGAAGTGTTGTAGTGATTTCACTGCCACTTTTTACTTCATGCTTTTTTTGTTTTGGATGGAGAGATGATCATCATCCCCACTTGCGTGATTTTCATATGAGATTTTGGCTTTTTTTTTTTTACCCCTGATTTCTGTGTTTTTTCTTGGTTTTTGAAAGACCCCAAAACCTCTTTTCCTGTTATGAAGTAGTTAATTAATTAATTAATTAACCAACTTTTTTTGGTATAGTATCTTCCCTGTTTTTTCCAGTAATTCCCAGTAAGTAAGTGATTTTTGAATTTTTATTAGTAGCTTCTGTTTTATGGTAGGTTTCTGTTCTTTCTAGTAATTTCCGGTTAAGTAAAATGATTTTAGGAATTATTTGTAGCTTTTTTGGGACTGGATTTGCTGATATGAATCAATGGGTGGCAATCCTACCTTTGATGCAGTTTTTGTTGGGTAAATTGGGTTTAATTGGGTGATTATTTCATGGAGTCCTTGTTGCTTAAATTGGGTTTAATTGGTTAAATAAATTATGTTTAATTGGGATTACTGAAGATCCTATTAATTTATATCAATATCAAAGTATTCTTGTTTTCCTTTCTGGGTCGTTATTATCCTTTGTATCATTGTACATTTGGTGTTTTCTTTTGCTTGAAGAAGGGGGTTTTAGAAGATATATTTCATCGAATTTCACGTGTTTTGTTACAAACTGTTATTGTTGTGTCTTTAACAGAGTTGAAGGGCAGTCCAAAGTCATCATCCATGGAATTGCCACCAAGTCTAAATGAGACACCTCTGGCACAACACAAAAAGGCCACAAGGAGAAGATTCAGGAATCGCAGGATGTTAGCCCCCAGTAAGTTTGTCCACTCCTTTCCCTCATCCTATTGTTCTCCATAGAACATAACATACCCTGGGCTACAAGCTAGCTCTTCACTCCAGTCGAGCATGCAGACCACCACCACCACACCCTTTGCCCCGAACTTTTGGGCTTGTAAAGTTGTAAAAGAGCTGCTGCCCAAGAAGGTTCAAACACAAATGTTAGATATAAGAAAGAAAAATCATCATCACTAAGGGATGCATAATAAATAAATTGAGCAATAATGATTTGGGTTTTGTGGGGGTATTTGTTGCAGATCAAGTGTGCACAAACAAAGATGTTAGCATATTTCAGGGTCAAGTTGGCTTCTCAGGCATCCCGCAGTACATTGTGCAAATAGTGAACACATGCATGTCTGAATGTGCCCCATCAGACATTCATGTTTACTGTGGCTGGTTTGCTTCAGCCCTGTTGGTCAATCCCAACATCTTTAGCCGCATTGCCTTCAATGACTGCCTAGTTAATGGAGGTCGACCCCTTAGTCAAGGTGAAATCATCCGCTTCGAGTATGCAAACTCGTTCATGTACCCCATGCGATTCAAGTCTGCGAGCTTTTGTTAGACTCCTCCATTACAAACCCCTTGCACCCACCACCCCAGTTTTGACCTCAAGATTCAGAATCCCCCTAACTTTGATTTAGTAATAAAGCTGTAAATATGTTGCCTATTGACTTACTTGTGTGTGTCTGTGTGTGTGTGTGTGTGAGAGAGAGAGAGAGAGAGAGATTTTTCTATTTTCTGGATTTATTATTCTGAATATTCCCCACATGTATTCTGAATTTTGTGATACAAGTGGGTGTAGGGTTGAAGGAGGAGCTGGGAGGGGAGGCACGGTATAGCATAGTTTCCAAGGATTGAATGTCAGGAGTGAAATAATGAGTTATGTGGATTGTGGGTATTGCAGATGGGTGTACAAACAAAGACATTAGCATAACGCAGAGCCAACTCGGCTCTGCAGCAGGCATTCCTCAGTACAGTGTTCAGATAGTGAACACATGCATATCAGATTGTGCGCCTACAAACATCCATGTCTACTGTGGCTGGTTTGCATCGTCGCCACCTCCCAACCCAAATACCTTCATTCGCCTTGCTTATAATGACTGTCTTGTGAATGGTGGTCGCCCTCTTGCACAAGGCAGTATCGTGGAGTTCCAATATGCTAACTCCTTCATGTATGCCCTTAGTTTCCGGTCTGCTAACTTTTGCAGATGAATTGGTAGAGAGCACCAGCTTATTATGGTTTATGTTTTGGGTTTAATAGGACCCCCATTTAATGAGACTTTTGACACACTTCCAGTCAAGAACTTTGGAACTTTTGTAGAGAAGAGTGACTCCACATAAACAATGAAAAAATGGGTTTTGCAGGAAACAAAGTTGGTGGGTGGCCTCTAAATTGGTTTTCCTTCTTTTGAATTCACTCTCACAATTCCATGGTGAAGTTGCAAAATTAATAAGAAATTTCATAGATTTCAACTCCAAATGTCCCTCAACAAAGTGGTTTGCTTTTTGCATGAGTTAGTTGTTGTCAACTTTCTCTACCCCAATTCAATAAAGATTGTCAACCCATGCAAAGATTCTACCAAGATCACTGGACTAAATAAAAATTCTCCGATCAGCCCCTTGTTGCAAAGATTGTATTGTCCTTACAAGGTTTAGAATACAGTCTACAGTTTTTAGGGTTTAGGGTTTAGTGGTCATACTGGCAATTAATTTTGTATATTATTTGTAGAATGTTGAAATTTTCAAAACTACTTATTTCAAACCTTTGCAAAATTAGCTTTATGGTTTGTTTAGTAACAAAATCTATCCATACCCAAAGTTCTAACTTTTATGTTAGAAAAATAACAACCCTAATTTTTTACTATGTTGAATGGGTTAAAATGGGTTAAATGTAGTTTTGTTTTAGGAGAGAGATTTAAGCCTCAAATTACATAATGTTTAGATATGACAAATTGTAATAACAACATGGTCCTTTCTTGAAGAAAAAGTTCAAAGACACCTAGTAAATGACATCACCTAGTGGTAGGTACCTTTACTATATCACAAGAGCATCATTGGTAGGAAAATGGTATTAAGTTTATGGAAACAAATAATAAAGTTAATTTGAAGACCCGATCTCATTTATATAATTTTTTATTCAAGGTTCCAATGATCACTTTAAATTCCTTCCTTAAATATTACCACTTGAAGTTTCTTTGGAGATAATTTTCATATTGGATACATCCAATTCACAAAATTAATTAAACCTTAAGACAAAAAGTGAAAAGCCATATTGTGTTTATAAATGCCATGAATGTTTTGTCCAAAATAACATCTATCAACTTCATATTTCATGGAAATTTTGTGTTTGGTTTTTAAGGGTTTTAAATCTTCATAAAATTACTCATAGATTGACTTGCTTATTTTCAATCTTCATGAATCAATGAACATCCATGAATATTTTTTTCATTCGTCCTTATTTACTCTGCAATGGAAGGTTTTTTCCCATCTAGGTATAAATATGTGTGATGCAAACCCTTATCATTATTGACCAACATCACTATAAATTACAATATTCTATCTCTTTACATTGTTCTTCAATTTATCATTATGAAATTATTTTCATATATTGAAGTTGTCTTTACATTACCCTACCTTTGTGTTGTCTTTTCACCTTGAAACCTTTTTTCACCCCTAAATTATGATTATTCACAAAGTGAACAAATTTCACTAAAAATGAATTTTAATTGCTAAATCTAAACATTTATTGCACTTAATTCCAAATATTTGTTAAATAATTATAACAATAGTGACAACAATAAAAAAGGAAATTTTAAACCAATATTAACACTCATATCACAATCAACATCAGGAAAAAAGAGTTTGAAACCTTATTTAATGTCAATGTATTTTTTTGATGCTAGGTTTTTATTTCATTTTGAACTTGCCCCCCTTTATGGGAAAAGTATGGCTCTTGGCATCAAGTCCCCTTTCTTTTGTGAATAACTTTATAATATAAAAATGATAATAATTCATGAATTTTTCATACCTTAGTTAAACACAAAATCTTTACCAATTTTTGTGTGTATCATTCCTATTGGGCATATTAACAAAGCAACACAAATCAACCTTCCAAAGAAGGTGATGAAACACATTCAAAGTTGTAAACCTTCATGAAGAAACCTTACAATGTGTTTAACCACTTGATTATGCTTTCATCATTACATAAACAACCATGCTTTTAATAGATTCATTCACATTATTTTATCATGCATGGATTTGGTTTGGTTTCCACCATGAATGGAGTGTTAAATGACATAATTGAAAACTTTCAATTATTTCTTAACTAATTCAACACTACTTTTAAGATCTAGACATTAGCATGCATCAAAAGCCTAGCTCCATTTTTTTGGCAAATGCCTAATTGATGCATCGAACCCTAAACCCTGATACTTCACTAGTTGTGTGATTGTCATTGGTGAATAAACATTCATTTTCAAAATGTGCATGGTGTGTGGTGCATTTGAAAACTGGTCAAACCATACCAAAATACATGCACTATGTCATGCTTCACTTTCTTATACTATAAGTTACAAATTTGTTTTATTTAGAACATGTACATTAGACCCATTTACATGCACCAAAGATTCTTGAAATCAAAATATAGTGAAAACTTCAAACATTTGAAAAAACCAAAATCAATCCATGTTTGCAATAGCGTGTTTTTTTAATGTGATTAGTAATATTCTAGTGCCCAAAACTTTTCAACATTAACACTTTTTTTATACAATTAAGGTCATCTTTTACAAAAATAGACATTTTTAAAGACAATATTTACTTAATTTCAAAAGTCCTCAATTAAGATTTGAACCTAAAATTGGTTGTACCATGGGTTTTCAAATCAATTTTTTAAACATTCAAATTAATCAATTAACACAACTTGTTGTGATTACCATGACTTTCAAATCACATCGCATCTACATATTCGTTTTTCTTGTAATATTTGGTGAGATTTGATGCCCTTTTGGTTCCTATTGTTTTGCATGTACCCACATTGATTGTAAAGACAACTCAAAATTTTTATTGTACTAAAGGAATAAATTCATTTTTTTTATCAATAGATTAGCATCTTTCCTTTGCCCATATAACCTTTAAACCATTACCTTACCCTAAGGTCAATTTCATCATTAAATAATCCTCAAAATTGTGAAATGAAATTTTGTGAAAATATGAAGTTGATATGTTGAAAATCATCATAATTATCATAAGCTACATTCTAAATAATTTCACTACTTGTATCACAATATCATAGTAGATGATGGAAATATATTTACTTTCAAAATTTTAAAAATTATTCATTTTGTCAATGTGGAAATTGACCTTAGGCTACAATATGTGGAGATTGAATTAAAAGGAAGATATATTCATATGGGTCAACAATGACAACATAGCAAGTTGCAACCTTGTATTTTGGAAAGGATTGCATTGACATGCAAGGGGATTGATCAAGTGTGGAAGAAAGGATAACATGTAACTATTTGCCAACCACACAAAAGTTGATTTCACAAACAATGGATGTTACATGTTGTTTATTGCATCATGTTTCCTAATATGTTTTAAACTTCCATGTGCATAACACATAAGGTGGATGTTCAAGGGCTCAATGGGATGATTACAAATGCAACAATGAAAGCTGATTGTTATCAACAAGAAAGTCTTAACTTGGTGTAAAAGTAACAAAATAAATTGGTAATGGCAAGCAAAACATGGGGAAGATTAATCATGTCATTAACCAAGTTCTCATGCTTGGGGTCTAAGAATGAAAGGATGTGAGCTCAATGAAAGTTTGTTGCATAACCCATGAAAAAAAATGTTAAAAAATGTTTTTAAATGTGTGATGGTGTAAACATTCTAAATTTTTTTCTTACAAATCAGTTTTTTTTTTTTGCCAATGAATTGTCCAAATGGGGAAAGACAAGACTAAACAAAGGGTGAAAAAAGGGAACATGGTGCTTTTGATTGTTGTTAAAAGAGGATAATGTTGGTGTCAATGCCTTTGATAAGGAAGGGGGTGGCTCAAGTAGAAACCTATAAGTTAGGAATGAAGCTTTTAACTAAGTTCTCATGTTTGGCCCCATAATGAAATTATGTAAGTTCAATGGAAGTTGCATAACCCATGAAAAGGAATGTTAAAAAATTTGTGATGGAGTAAACATTCTAAAATTGTTTCTTGATATCAATTCAACCTTTTACTAATGAATTGTCCAAATTATTATGGGGGAAAATAAGCCAAGTTAAGGGTGACAAAAAGGAATAAGGTGCTTTTGATTATCATGAAAAAAAAACATTAGAGTTGATGCTTCTAGTATGGAAAGGTTTTGCCCAAGTGAAAACCTTTAAGTTAGGAATTATGAACATCTTAGCATACCTTCAAAACACTTTTGATAATGGGTGTAATTGAAACACGGCCAATGACATATGGAAAAAAATATAACGTTAATGCATTAAAGCCCCCACTGGAAATATAAGGACCTTAAACTACAATTACACCTAATGTTAACTTGGGGTGAAAGCACACTATAGTGTCTCCCTTTGGGCACTTTTGGGTTTAATATTATAATACATGTAATATAATTGTTCCAAAAGTATTGTAAATTTAATTTTGGGTGTCAATTTTGATTTTTGGGACCTATAACTATTTTTTTACACAAATAAATTATGTAATAATATTTTTAATAAATAAATAAATTTTAATATCTATATTGAAAAATCCATGGATATATTTATAATATACATTGGTATAATAGGGCCATTATCTCGTTTTGACTACATTAATTTTAAGGTTTCATTAGTCATTAAAATAATTCATTTTAATGAAATAAAAAATATGGCCCATTTAATTATGCTTGTCATTTTCCATGTGAATGCACAATTACTTGTCAAATTTTCAATTTACCACACATTTATCACATCTTTCTTGAAAAACTCATTTTTTAAGATGAAAATTTTCAAATTGATCACATGGTATCCAAACATGGTTCAAACTATGTGTAATGACATGGGTCAATATATCTTCAACTTTCATAAAAATGAAAAATTATTTAAAAACATTTTGGAGTATATTTGTGTTTTTGAGTACATAAGTACACTACATTTGTTTTCACAAATACATTCCATTTTCCCACTTTATAAAATGAAATGAAATAGTTTTTTTTCTATTATCTTGCCTAGGTTATATTCTAACATAATATGCCAAGATATTGTGATTTTTTTTCAAAATTTTAAGGTGTGATACATTCAAACGTGCACATCCCTAGAAAATAGTACAATGTGACACCACAAAAGGGGTCACCATAATGTGCTTTCACCCTTTGATGTTAAATTGACGTTAAAAGAAATAAGTTTTTTTATTGCATTTAGATTAAGAATGTTAGCTAACATCAAATCCTAAGTGGAATCTTAAGTGACACAGTTAAATGGGTTTCAAGTTTATGATAAGTTAATGTTAATTTAAACCTCATTTTTTCAAAAAACATAAATTTTAAAATAAAAACATAATGTTAAGTAGCAACTTATTAAAGGGAGCCCTTTAAAAGTGAATTTTAAATTTTTAAAATGAATTTCCATGGTTCTCCTAGGTGTGAGCAAGTAGCAAAAAAATGTTAATCAACATTTTTTTATAAATGATGTTATTTAAATGTTAACCTATTTAACATTATGGGGTTTAACACCACATTTGATCGCAACTTCAAACCTAAAATAAAATAAAAAATGTTGAAAATAACATGTCTAGAATGAAAGGAAATATATCAAGTCTTGAAGAGTAAATATAAAATTGTGGAATGGACATTACACAAAACAATGAGTTAACATTCAATATCTAAAGATTACCCATTTTATGGAATAAATTCACATGTTTAACATCTTTAAATGATGTTTTTATATGAAGGATGAAACAAAGAAAAATATCAAAATGGAACATTCAAAACTTTGATACCATATAAAGGAATTTAAAGCGATGTAAGCTAAAATTAACAATAAAACCATGTGGAGGAAATGTAACACATTTCCAAAGGTTGGATAAGAAAGACATGTAGTTCATAATTGGAAAACCAAATAATTATAAATCAATGAAACCAATGAAAGAAGACCTAAAATGTGGGTGTCATGAATGATAGATAAGACATGTAAGAAGGGACACAACCCATTACAACGTGAAAGGCCACACAACAACCTCACAATAATGGCCATCTTAGGGAGTATATACCCTTGTAATTGCCCATGGTATGTGGTATGACAATGACATCGCCTTCACAATCAAATAATGAATTTTATAATATGGAAGAGACTAAAAGATGCAAACAAAGAAAATGATTTGTGTTATTTCACCTTCTATAACACATACTTTTTTAAATGACATGTTTCTCAATGGCAAATTGAATGGCATTTCTCACATTGATTTACAAAACTACTTGGTCATGATGAACTTTGAGTACACATTGCATGCCATTGATGACCAAGTCGCATTGATTTTTAGTGGTAGGTTGCAACCCTAAATTGGTGAGGGGAAATGTGATAAATCTAATCATGAGATTGAGAGCACAAGATACAATTAGTGAGATGGTAAAACACTTCCTTTATAAAATTGGAGAAACCATGTTTACAAGCTCTTCTATAGTCATAAGATGAGACATCCCCATGGCATATTGTGCAACATGAAAATGAATGTGTTCTTGCATGATGTGATAAGAAAACTAATACAATTATGGTAACCCACTCATAAAGTCTTTTCAATTGGAAATTTGCATATATGTGTTTAAAAACCATATTCTATAACAACACTTCATTGACAAGTGAGCATTTGATTGAATGTCAATTCAAACACCTTAAAAGAAAGTTCAAGATTTTGATTAACTTCAAAATCCTCAACAAAAATATTTTAAAAACCACATGAAACAATATGAAAGACTTTAGAAATCAATATCATCTTAGAAGAAATTGGGGAAGGTGCAAAAGGAGTACATGAACAAATGTACCATTCCTTTAAATGCTTGAAAACCAAACTAAATTGGACACACTTTAGGCAAGAAGGTCAAATTGGTAGGAAGAATGAAAAGAAAAGCTAACAAGAATTTAGACAAGACAAGTATTTGAATTCATGATTTCAAACATAAGATCCAATATATAAATAAAATGGATTGAGATTTATTTTCATATGGTACATGGATATATGAGTAAGTGTTTGGTTGATACAAGTGGAATGTGTATCCAAGCTTGATAATACTTCAATAAATTGCAATCTCATATTTAAATCTTAACCACTATCGAAAGAAATAACACTATGTAAAACAATTTGGATCAATGGGAATCACAAACAAGACAAACTACATGCATTTGCCACAACTTCAATTTTTAGCACCAAGAATTGATGAAATTGACACATCACAATGGTGACATTGAAGGCCTAAATTAATTTGGCAACATCCAATTCCACCCACAAAATTATATCCATTACACTCAACATTGAAGAAGCAACAAATACTAATGGCATATGAAAGGAGCCTATGGCAATGATTGGAGGGAGTACAAGCGTCTATGAAAATGTTTTAAATGAACACTAAATTGGTCAAGTTAGAGTTGGGCTATCACTTTTAGGGTTATTGAAGCCAACATATTCAAAAGTTAGGTGTTCTTTGATATTAGGTGGGTAGCTGGTCCTTGATAAGGATGCATGTACTTGTGCACATATTATGTAGTACTATACATAGTAGTACAACATAGGTTTTAATTCTAATCCAGTCTGCACAATAAAAAAATGGACATCTCTTTGTATATGTCGTCTGAACCTACCTCTTCCAAGTTTAACTACCTCATTCCTTTGCCTTCCACAATGCATATACACCTACATGAATATGAAAAGGGATATTAACATGTGCCTTTTCATGTCCATGTTATTTATTAAAATAATCTAAGAACCTATTTCTTTCAAGCCTAACTACCAAACCCTTTTCCCATGCACACTTACATGGACATGAAAATAAATAATTTTGAGATATGGGATACATAATGATGAACTATTGAGAACCATACATGACCATAAGAATAGAAGAAAACTTTTCCCTCAGGGCCAAAAGTATTGCACTTGTTGAAATAAATTTGTATAACTACTCCTTTTTCAAATCGTGAAGTTTACTTGCATGCAAATTGGTTAAAACAATAATTCATGTGCTTGACCCATTGAAATGACAAGTAGCATGTTCATAGTTTTTCATATTTTTAAGAAATTTTCAATTTACAATGGTTTGTTCCAATAAGAGAGTTTTTGTGTCACACTCACAAACTTTGGAGATCCAACCCCATCTAAAAAATTAGGCATGCATTATGATTTGATCAAATTTGAAAACTTTTAATTGATAAAGAAGGCTAGAAATTTATAAACTTATGTGTCCTATTTCAAATCATAATCTATATGGTTCTTGTAATTTGTAGCATTGACTATGCAATCTTATTTTATGCCTAATGCTTATATGAATTATATATATTTCCTATAATTCATAATTCATTAACAAATGTTTTTATCATGTGCAATAGGCTCATGAAAAATGGTCACAAGCATATTACAACAAATGTTTATGTTCATTCATGAACAATGAACATTGATTTGATATTTCTACCTTCACCTTGAGATTATAATTAGATGTTAGTTTGGACTTTTGAAGAAACACCTTGGAGATTCATTACAATTTTCATTAATTGTGTTTGAAGCACATAGGAGTACATTCCAAAAAGTGAATTATGAGATGAATTGCAAAGTTGTTAGCCTTTACTTTAAGTGTGTGACATTAGAATTTTTTTGGTTCTTTTGCGTTCATGTTGTAGATTCCAAGGTTAATGTCCTTACTTTAAGTGTGTGGAGTTAAAGTTTGTGTTAGATGTCTTGTGTTCTTGTTGGATTGTTGTTATTTGCTCCTTTTCCTTGGATTTTGTTTTGTAACATTCACCTTTGCCATTTTTAATTTTGATTTTAGGGAGTCATGCTTACTTCCCATCAAATTAATCTCTACCACAAACATGAAATGAAGAACAAAACCCCAAGCATACACATCACTTGGCCTTATAAAGTATAAAATTATTTTAGGTTATCAACAAAAATGTCTAATTCTATATTTAGTTAAAATTAACAATGCAAACAATTACCGATTCCACCCAAAAAAATTAAAACCTTGCAAACTTCTTTTTAAACTTGTACTTATTGGCACAAGTATATAACAAGCTTAGAAATTACCTACATGTATAGATACCTTTAAATAAACTAAAATACACATACATGACAATCCACCAAAATATGTTATTAATAGATGGACACTGAATTTTGTGATAAATATTGTTTACAAAAATGGGGCATGTAACATATGTGGATAATGAACTCTCATCACAATGAAATTGGACATTGATTAAAACATGTATTTAGATTTATTTACATTTTGTGATGTTCTTTTTATTTTCATTGAATACCAACCAAAAGATGTTTCCTTATATGTTTTGTGAACATGGATTTTAATTTATTTTGCACTAAAAGTCAAGTGTATTTGTTGTTTTGATCTATATGCAAGCATACCACATTGTATTGATTTAAGCTAAACACTAACATGAATTTTAATTTATTTTGCACTAAAAGTCAAGTGTATTTGTTGTTTTAATCTATATGCAAGCACACCGCATTGTATTAAACCCTTTCCTCCTTGTGACCCACCTTGTTTGGGTTACTTGCTTGCTTTGACTTTGGTCCTTGCCCCTTGTTTCTTTTTCTTTCCCTTTCTTCGGGTGCTTTCTTTTTATAATGTTTGTCAAGGTTTCATCACTAACATGTCTCACACTAAGTTATAAATCTTTTGCCCTTACATTACTTATATTCTAATTACCCTCTCTCGTCATTTGTTGGAATATCTTATATTGTCTTTCATGTTCAAGTAGCCATAACTTTGTGCATTCCCTAAATTCATGTCTTATAGATTTTATGTTTCAAGCAAGTTGAAGTGTCCATAGGAGAACATGAAAACAATATGCTATGAATTGGTCAACACAAAGAACACAACATCCTAAAAACAACAAATTCAAATATGCAAAGGAAATGACCCAAGGTGAATCCCCCACAAGGATATCATTGTTTGCATATATTCTGAAACATGCTTAAGATAACTTGGTGGATTTTTAATATGCTATGTATTGAAATAAAACAAAATAACATATTTTAATTTTTAAAATTTTTATTCTATATTTATTCTCATTATTAATTCTAGGCACCCTATTTACATTTAAATGTATTATAACATTTTCTTGTTAATGGATTAGTTGCACCTTTTTTTGCACATTGTTTGAAAAAAAAAAGGATTTGTGATTTCCTTGGGGGATCCCCCATGCATTATAAAATAATTGAAAGTGCATGGTTAGTTTCATCATTTACCCAACAACTAAAACAATAAAATTGTTTAAACTAGTGTTGGTTAAATATTGGTTTTTGACCTAGGTCTAAGGCATGGTTGAAACCTAGTTTACCTTACATGAATTTTGACGAAAAGCAGTTAAATATCCTACTTCCTTGGTATCAACTTTGAAAATACATGTTAAGACCATGTTGATTTAGTACCATTTTGGAAAAAAATTAATATACTACCTATATTTGGGTGCAAAAACTTGCATTTTAGGCTAGCATGTTATATTCAAAGCCTAAGCCTTTTTTTATCACCAATTTAATTCAAAATTTAAACCCACAAAATTTTACCTAAACCTTGGAACCTACCTTGATATCATAATAATTGATTTCTAGATGGGTATTTTAAAATTTTGACATTCTTTGCATAATGGGTGGGTATTATGCAATTTTCATGCAAATATTCAAAAAATTGCCCTTTATGTGCATGATAGATAGGCTACAAGCATTGCCAAAATAATACCCAAAGAAATTGATAATTGAATATATTATTTAAAGACCCATATTGATACTAGTCAAGTCCATTTTTTTTCAAAAGTCAAGTATCTAGTACCCTATGTGTTGATAAAAAATCAAAATGGAAGAACTTACCCAATTGGGTTTTTTCTTAAAACTAAGAATTGGCAAATGTTGGTTTAAACCATAAGTTGGAAGATCTAATAACTTCAATTGTTGAATGTGACACTTTGTTAAAGAAGCCCAACCAAATCTACAAAAAAAAATTTACCATTATAGAAATAAAAAATAAAAACCACCAGATTTGACTATTATATATATATCCATCACATGGATGAAATTATTGCAAAAATGATGATTTTACAAATATTTACAATCTCATATTTCATTTAGGTTTTGCATTGGACTAATGATAATGGAAAGATGAAAAACTTAGGCTGAATTTTGTGGAATTAAGTTCCATTTGAATGAAATTATTAAATGACATCGCATACAACTTTAATAGAAATTCAATTCAAGTTCTCAAATGTGATTCTAACTGAATTTAATTGAATTTAAATTCAACCAAATTCAA
>Ga0116231_10002569_pt1 | contig 37974 bp, 40 predicted proteins | sample S1TSphgellanicum_2_FD_89695 | JGI IMG/M metagenome (GOLD analysis project Ga0116231, IMG submission 89695) | Host-associated microbial communities from peat moss isolated from Minnesota, USA - S1T2_Fd - Sphagnum magellanicum MG | ecosystem: Host-associated > Plants > Peat moss > Unclassified...
GCACCAAAGGTTTTGTTGTAGAAAAAAAAATAAAAAAATTAAATAAAATAATTTTTTTAAAAAAAAAAAAAAAAATAAAAAAAAACAAAAAAAACCCAAAAAAAAAAAAAAAACCCCCCCAAAAACCAAAAACACTGGGATCCAAAGTTCCTTTCAAAATCAATAATAACCTGACATCACTGAAAGGACCACAAAGAACTCTGAACCCACAAGAACCTAAACTAGACAGACAATGAGAGTTAGCCTACTGGTTAGATTGTAACCAAACTCCAAACCCAAAGAAGGCAATTATAGGGTTTAGGGTTTAGGGTTTAGGGAGGGGTTGCTCTTGGCAGCTGTGCCTGCAAAAGTTTGAGACCTCCAGCTGAGCCCCCCAATGAATGAGAAGGTGCAGGATGGATGGATTGATTGATTCCATCTGAGGCAGAGATGTTCTGTTCTGTTCTGTTCTGTTCTGTTCAGATGATGAACTGATGGATGACAGAACCCTGTCTGTCTGTTATACCTGACCAACCGACCTTCAGACTTACCAGGGTTGCACTGTGCACTGTGGTCCTCTCCTTACACAGCCAGCCCCCAACAAGCAAGCAAGCAAGCAAGCAGAGCTTTGAAAAAAACCCCATTTGCTTGGTTATTTAGTAAATTTTCTTTTTTTTTTTGGTAAATTTTTTTGGGTAAAATTTCTCCCAAAAAAATTAAAATTTTTTTTCTGAATTTAATTTAATTTAATTTAATTTAACTTTCCTAGTTCACATTTCCTCTTTGTCAAATTCCACTTTGAGAAAATGCTCAGAAGTGTTTTGACCTTACACAGAATGCATTACCTTAGCCTCCAACAAAAGACCCACATACTTAGGAAGGGGTATTTTTAGTCAGGCCAAAAAATGATGATGAACAGTTTTTTTAGGAATAAAAAATTTCATCCATCTAGTGAAATGGGGCTCAACTTAAAACCCAGGAGTATCCAAAGATTTTTTTTTCTTCCTTTGCATCATCATAAGTGACCCCCCACATTCATCCGTTAGAAATAGGGGTTGGCTTTAAGAAACTTGCAAAAGAAGCATATACCTAAATCTAATAAGAGATAATAGAGCTTTCCTTAAAGTCACCCTGTCTTCGCCCTGTCTTTGGACCTCCTTTCACCCCCTGTCCCCTCTTTGAATGAGGTCCCTAAAGTAAGGAAATTTGATTAAATCTGGGTATGAAATGATGAAGCTCAGCATTTAATGCACAAGTTTCAAGGTAATTATAGTAGTTGTACAGGTAGAAGCAGTGAAAATATATGTAGCAGCAGTGGAGGCGCTCGAGGGAAATGAAAGAGAGGGGGGGGGGGGTTTTTTTTTATAAAAAATTTTTCAGTTTATAATAAAAAATCCAGTGAAATTTTCCAGAAAAAGGGGGGAAAAAAAAAGAGATGACTTTTTACACCGGAAAAAGCACAAAATTTCCAACGTTTTTACACATTTTTGGGGTCGAAAAAATCATAAAACTTGCCAGAAGAAAATACACTAAAAACACATAGAACTCAAGATTTTCATGTTGGGAATATGGTGGTGGTGCAACAAAGGGAACCACCACCACGCCTTTGGGGTGCCATCAACTCCATCATTTGTGTTCTCAACCACCATCTCCCCACCCACACCTACAAGGCACACACCCCTTGCATTGCATATACACACACACACCTTGGGCAATATATTAAAATTTCATATCCTTATTTATTTAATTATTCATTAATTATTATTATTACTTTAATAAGTCCATTAGTCAGATTGAAAGTTTTGGAAGTGTATTTTTTGGGGGGGTCAATACCATCAACCAAGCAGACAATAAATTATTATTATTATTATTATTATTGGTTATCAAATCCTTTCCTTAGAAAAATATAGGATGCACAAGGTAGTAGGGTTTATAAACCCTAGTTGTCCCTTTTGTTTAAACCCTAGTTGGCTCCTTCCATCTTGTACCTTTTTTCTCCCCCTTTCTTTTTTGGGTGCTTTGTTTTATTGGCCTTGCCTACCAAGGCAAGGATATTGTGTTTAGATTCATCATAGAGTATAATAGTAGCTTAAGGGATAAACCTGGGCCTATAAAAATCCCTTAAGCTACTATTACTAGGTAATAATAATAATAATAATAATAGGTCTATTTTTTTTATATGAGGATTTTTGAAAGATGATATTTTGGCTTGTGTTGAAACTTGAGATTAGTTACAGAGTTATAATAATATCTTGAAGGATTTCGGTTTCTTTTAGAGGATTTTTTGAAGGTTAGATTTTTGCATGGTGAAATATTTGAGTTTCCATAATTCTTCTTTTGCCTTAAGATCCTTTTTTAATGTAAAATGTCATACGTTAGAAAATAAAAAGCTACAATTTGGATGATCCATCCATAAACCCTTAAAGCTTGGGATCAGATTTGTGAGTTCAATTGTCTTCAAAAACCTTGGAGAAAATCCTCTTTGTTATTTGGGGGACTATACGGAAGATCCAATGTATCTCAATGGTTGATTTAAGTCGATCTCAACCGTTGACACCTAAAGGACGAAAGATAGTAGAAAAGAAATTTCTCCAAGGTGTCTAAAGTCTAAACCCTAAACCCGAACTCAAGAGGCCTTGGACCTTCCAACTTGGGCTTTGCCTCTTTAAGTATTCTGGTAAGATGTCAATGCCATTGTTAAGCTTATATAAGGAGCACCCATATAATCAAATCAAAATAAGAATGCACATTCACATAAGGTGAACAACACCTTAATGTCAAAAGTAGCTTGGACCTTCTGGTGAGAAAAGAAATAGGTGATTTTCAAGCACATTAAACCCTAAATCCTAATCCCTTTTCAATGTGCTTGAAAAATGTGTTTTGAAGTTTAGAACTAGGTTAAAAGGCTAGAAGTTAAAGTTGTGGAAGAAGATAGTTTGTGGCAAATGACTTGATTCTTCATTATTCCAAAATTTGTTATCAATTTGTTACATATCTCATTCTATTTCCTTATTGTGCAATTTTTTGTTTCGTATAAATTTAAATTTTTTATTAAGAAGTATTTTCTGATTTTATCCATCGTCTATGGTTTAAGCAATCCATTTTTGTATGTAATGTTGTAATTTTTAATTTAAAATATTTAAAATTATTAGTATTTCAACAGCTTTAAAAAAGAAGAAGGATAAGACACAATAACATGTGTGCCTTTTCATAGACTATCTTCTTTCCAAATAACTCCCTCAACACATGTTAATTTGCATTTTCATGTCCATGTTAAATAGTAAAATCAAAATTAAAATTGACATATAAATAATTATGAACTATTTGAAGTCATATGGGAACATATGAGAGAAATATGAAGGAGGCGATATTATCAAATCGATAAACCTCCATCTCCATTATCATTATTTTAATTGTTTTTCACATCCTCAAAATGAAGCTTAAATTAAAATTATTATTAGAATACATTCCATAAATTCAAAAAAAAAATTCCTTGACCATGGGGTTCTAATGAATTATCAATGTAAATTATAAAACAAAATAACCTGAAATCTATTTAGATTTGAAAATAAATAAAAATAAATGCAAACCTTGGTTTATTTCACATGTTTGCTCTATTTGCAAGACCAATGACCAAATTTCATGAATAGCAATCATGTTTTGCTAACTAGTACCTCGGAGGATTTGGCACAAATTATATATTTTTAGAAATGCCAAAAATTTCAAAAACCTTTTCTTTCCATAAAGAATTTTTTGTGAAAAAAATTGATTAAAAATTTGATTTTGAAATATTCTATTTTCAAAATGGAATCTCGAAATTTAATTAATTATTTAGCAAATATGTGTTGAAACCACCACTGCACTACTCGAGGGTTCACACTAGGTAATTAAAATGTTACCTTAGCCACAAGGCCATGATGAGCCCAACCAGTGTGAACCAACACCAACACTCTTACTTGTACTCAAAAAAAGGACATTGGATTGTAACCAAAAAGAGAGGGTGTAAGACCAAACAACAAACTGGACGATCTGATGTCCCTACACAGAACTAAATTCTATGCGATTCTAAACCAACCAACACCTGCTGATCTTCACACAAACACGGCTTGCACTCATACAAAATCAACAGATTCTGATCATCGAATCTGAGCTTACACCTTCGTTCATAAAAAGTCCAGAGAGTACAAGCACCCTAGCTGCAGAGTATTCATCGAAGACAAAATCCTCGGCTTCAACCCTTTTCAACTATTCCTATAAGTCATTCATACCTATCCAGCTAAGTTGTTGGCACAACGGAAAATTTCAACAACCAGCGAGAGCTAAAAACCTCACCACTATCTATATGTGCATCTCTATATTCATCTACCATGATCTGAACTACACTCTTTTCGTCCACCACCTCTAAAAGCTCTCTCTGATCTTCCTTTTCTTTCGCGGTCCTCCTTGGCCTTCGATCCTTTCTCCTCTCCTTTCGCCGACGTTCCATCTACTCCCACTCATCAATGTAGCTCCACTCCGCCATAATCTGCGCCGCCTCATTTGCGCGCGATTCGATTTCATAGTACATCCAGAAGCAGTCGCCATGCATTCTTTGTAGTAGTAATGTAGAGATCCCTGCAGCCAAAACCACTGACGACTACAAAATTAACTCAAACATCAGGCTATGTTCACACTATTATGGTGACCTATTGTTCGGTCACATATGTAACCCCTTCGTTCTTTAAAAAGTTGAGTCCCTCATCTTCATCTACTCTTATAGAACGTGATAGATCTGAAGATTTCTGCGAGGCCTTTCCCATTGGCGTCCATTTGCATCCTGGATGATGCACACTCAACTGCCCTCTTCAAAATCAAAGTTCCCTTTCCCATCTGCGTGCCCAATGAATTGGTATGGACCTTCCTAGCTTGCAGCCAAGGCTTTTTTCCTTCCTGGTTTCTTCGTTTTGACCATCGTTTCACCTGCAACAAGACCTTCAAAAGTATGCTTACCTTTTCTGCCATCATAGGTCTTCTTTTGTTTCTTCTGGGCTTATTCCACATTGAACAAGACATTCTTGTGGATGCTTATTATAAGTTTCACCTTCTATAGAAACTGTGCTGCAGCAACTTCAATATCAACATCATCGTCAGTCGTAGCAACTAGAGCATGCAGGTAATTGTCTTCCTTGAGACGTGGTGTTTGACCTGTCAGAATCATGAAGGGTGAAAACTTGGTGCTAGCCTATATCCCACATCTATACCCAAACAATATCTTAGTCAAATGCTCGTCCCAACAGTCTATGCTTTCTGGTGTTGCAACAAGAATGGTAATACCGTGTTTGATGGTCTTAATCAAGCGCTCCGCCATCCCATTACACTGAGGTCACTGGGGTGCAGTGTGCTAGTGCTGGATGCCGTAGTCCTTGCACATAACATCGAATTCTGCAACCCATTCCCCACCATTGTCAGTGAGCACGAACTTGGGGACTTCATACTTGCAAATTATGTCATCTTCCAGAAACCTAGCCGTAGTCTTAGCACCATGATCAACAATTGCCTTTGCCTCGCACCATTTGGAATAGTGCCGATTGCCACTAGTATGTACTTGTTTTTGACTTGGTTTCAGGCAATGGTCCTGCAGTGTCCATAGCCACTTTATGAAACAAATCACATACGGGTATGCTCTTTAACTCCTCATCTTCAGAGTGTATACTACCCACTCTTCTCACCATCTGACATTGTTGGCATATCTTTACCACAGTCTTCACATCCTCAGTTCGATTATGCCAAAAGTACCTCCTACATATCTTAGCTAGAGTCCTTTCTTCTCCAGAATCCCCTAGGTCTTTGTGCATTCGGACTACTAGTCCCATGTAGTCTCCTGGTCTTGGTACAAGTAAGCCCTTGAAATAGAGTGATTGATCCTGCCAATGGTAGTTCAATATCCTCTTCTTTGCTCTCTTGGACTCCACAGGATCAACAGTGTCTTATAGCATGCATCCTTGCAGTAAATCCATACAGGTCACATCCTCCCATATATCTTGGTGCGTTGTGCTTGCGCCCCATTTGTCCTCCTCATCCGAACCTATAGGAACCGAATCACGTTCACCAGATTCAAACAGTTGTTGAGCGGCCAACACTAGCTATAATTACTGTTGTCTATCATAGCACGGGGCCTCCTCCTCTTCAGCACCACTTTCACATCTTCGTCCTGCATAAGCTCACTCTCCTTTGCCATTTCTGCCTCATATGGCACAAGCTCCTTGGCCTGGTCTTCTTCTGACACAACGTCAACCATATACAGCTACTGGTCGCTAACATGAGCATAGTGGTTGATGCCAGAACAATACGTATGATGTTTTATACACTCCTTGTCCTTTTTCCTAACACCGAGTCACTCTATTTCTTCGCTAGTCTGAACAAAGAGAGTCTCCTCTTCTCTTTTAGGTGTGTCAGTCAGTGTACTTCCAATGTCTTGGATTTCTTCACTGAAATCATCATCATCCGTGGCTTGCCCTATTGGATTTCTGCTCAACGCATCTGCATTCGTATGTCTCAAGCCTAGTCGATGTAGTATCTGGAAGCTGAAATCCTGCAACATGTCGATCCACCTGCCTCTCTTGCCATGCGCATCTGACACCGTCGCTAACCATTCAAGCGGTTTGTGGTCGGTTTTCAGGGTAAAATGGATTCTGTGCAAATACTGTCTAAAGTGCATGATGCCCCAGATTAATGCATAGCACTCCCCTTCCATGGGGTGAAACTTCCTTCGTGCCACAGTGAAACCTTTGCTGGCATAGGCCACCACTTTCTCGAATCTACCCTCCTTTTGTGACAGGATGACACCAATGCCTTTTGTTGACCAATCCACATCGAAGCAGAATGGCCTCTTAAAATCTGGACGCACCAGTATGGGAACATCAACAAGTGCTCTCTTCAAAAAATCAAACGCCTGCTGGCAGTCCTGATTCCATACAAACGTAACGTCTTTATTCGTCAATTCAAACAACAAACCAGTCAACCTTGAATACCCTCGTACATACTTTCGATAGTACCCTTTCAGTCCCAGGAAAGACCTGACATTGGTGACCGTCTTTGGTTCAAGAAAACGCAACACTGCATCAATTTTTTTTGGATCTGGTTTAGTACCTTCCTTACTAACCTCATAGCCCAGGAACACGATGCTTTCAGCAACGAAACAACATTTGCCTGGGTTTAGCTTCAAGTTCACTTCCCTGAGCTTGGAGAGTACAGCATCCAAGTGTTGCAGATGGTCCTCCCAGTTTTTGCTGTGGACATTGAGATCATCCACAAACACCTTCAGGAACTTATTTCCCAATTCCTTGAAAACTAGCGACATTGTTCTGGTGAAAGTACTGGTCGCATTCTTGAGACCAAAAGGCATGACTGTCCAGTCATACAGCCCAATCTTAGTAACCAATGCCGTCTTCTTCATATCTTCAAGAGCCATACGAATTTGCCAGAATCCTGATTGCAAATTCTAGTGCAACAAACCAAGTTGATTTCCCTAGTTGGGAAATCACATCATCAACAAGAGGCGTGGGGAACGAATCTCACCAGGTCTGTAGATTGAGCGGTCGGTAGTCTCCACATAATCGCCTACTCCCGTCCTTCTTCACTGGCAGGGTCACATGACAGGCGTACTCAGAATCATTCGGCTTCATCTTGCCCAACTCCACCAACACATCAATCTGTCTTTTTACCTCTGCCTCTTTCTAATATGACAATCGACCAGGAGCTACCTTGCAAGGTGGAAATCCATGTGTGTCTATGGAGTGTTCTCCGACAGTACAACAGCCTAACTCCCCTTTGTTCCAAGCAAACACATCTTGATATCGCTCTAAGACCCCCCAAAATTGTTGTCCCTTCTCTACATCCAGATTCTGATCAACTCGAATCTTTTGACAAATCTCTCCCCACCTCGAACTTGCCTTACGGTTGTTAGATAACTCCAATTGCTCCTTGAAGCTGTTGTGAGAGTCAGCAATGTCCATTTGCTGGACTTGTAGTAGTACAGGCACTTTTGCACAAGTCGCGACTCCAGGGAGAGCATGCTTTCCTTGCTCTGCATGAATGGAGAGTGCGTCTTAAGTTGTAGAATTTTCCATACCAGAATTTTACGTCTCCGGGCACGCATGGAACCTTTCACTAGTCTTCGACAAAAATCTGATTGTTGCGAAAAACGTCTCGTCAAAAACCCACCTGATCCAATCGGCATAGTCGTCAACATCTGTGATTTCCTCTTTTATGAAATCATCAGCTTGCTCTTGCAATGTTAGCTGCAGCATTTGCTGTGGCCCTTCCAACAATACCAAATCCTCAAGTTCGGTGTTTCCGAACTCAGATTCGTCATCAACTAGCTCCACCAGTTGAAGCCCGCCTTCATGATCCTCATCTCTATCAGAGTTTGAATCTGATACCAGTGCATCCATTTGTCCAGTTGCAATGTGCTCATACAAAGATGACTTTTTGACAATCGTGTCCAAATTTCCATCGAGATGCGTGTTTCCCAGAGCAGCAACAACTTCTTGTATCAGGGTTTCCGAGTTCATTTTCTGCAGCATGTTTACCACGGTCAATGGTAATACTTCCACCTTGGTTCCTGGTCTGTGCCTCACTTGGATCAACCCTCGCTCCACATCAACAATTGTTCCAATTTCGATCAAAAAATCAAGCCCAAGCAGCACGTCATAGCTGTCCGTGTCCACCACCATGAAGGTCATGGTGCACTGCACACCTCCAACCTTGACCGGTACTTCATCAATTCGACCAAGGGCCTGCATAACAACTCCTGATGCGGTCTTGTAAGTTTCAGATCTAGAAACCAAGTGCATTAGTCCTAATTTTCGAACTACTACAGCCGCCATGATAAACATCGACGCTCCAGTGTCTACAAGTCCTTCCACCATATAGCTATTTACCTCCACTGATAAGTGGAGTGTTTTACTCCTATGTGTTTTGTTCATGCAAATTCGTCGAGGCGTTGGAGCTGCTGAAACCATAGACACCTGATTGTTCGCAGGCTTCTGCATCCTTTTTCTTCCTAGCCACTTTTACTAGATTTTCTAGGTGCTCTAATTCTCCCGGTATCATCAGCATTGTTTCCATGGGTGTCAGTGAAACTTTTCCTTTAATGAAATGGGATAGAATTTTCGACCTAACAGAATTTTCCCGATTCATTCTTGTGGCCTGTCCTTCAGCTTCAGGAGATGGTTCAATGCTTGTCGGCGCCACTTCGACAGGCATTCTTCTCCTGGGTACCCGAGTGTATGAGAATATGTTCTCATTCCCACACAGCTTGTTGAGTTGCTGCAAAGTTACTTCTTCGTCATTCAACAATACTTCCAGGAAGTTTGCTGCTCCAGAATGTGATTTCCCATCCTTGGGTTTCTTCCAACACCTGTCCTCTGAGTGTCCTAAACCTGAACAAAAAAAACATTTTATCCCACAATTTTCTGTCCTATGAAACATGCCACATTTGGCGCATTTCGGTCGTGGTTCATTTAATCTCGGACATGCTGTGGCTATATGGTCTCCTCCCTTACAGATCTAGCACCCTCCAAACATGGTGGAAGAGGATGATACAACAAGATTCGGCACATTCCCCTTTAAAAAATTAATGAATGTGTTGTTTAAAGTAGTAACATGCTTTTCCATCATCGTTTCTACAACTCCCTCTTGTTGCTCTTCCTTCAGGGGTTCGAATGGAGTCTCTCCAAGCTCACCCAGTACTCTCTTGAGCTCAGTGGCAGCACTCACCAGCTCTTCAATGTCAGTAAACGTCCTCACCACACATAATTTTCGAATTTCAGGCCTTAATCTGGCCAAAAACCTTCTCCTTTGTTCGGCGTCTTGTATCCTTCCCTTCTGAAACAGTCTATCAAGACATTCAAAATATTTTTGAACCCTCTCCTTGGGTTTTTGCTTGATGGCATCAAGCTTCATCCTGATGTCATCGGCATCCACATTTCCATACTTTTGTACGATCAGAGTTCTCAACTCAGGCCAATCGGCTGGTGCGGGTTGCATCCTCTTGAACCACTCCTTTGCTCTACCCCTCATATTCAACTTCGTAATTTTGAAGAGCTTATCTGCATTTAGATCTCGCACTTCAGTTGCCATGGTGAGCCTCTCCGCCCAGTCATTGACGTCCTCATGGTCTTTTCCCTAGAACAATTCATCCATCCCCTGGGGATTGGTCATCTTGCAAACATTCAATTTTACACCAAAATTGCAACACTTTCTACTATACACTCAACCTTAGGCCACAATCGACGGCCATAATACCGAACAATTTTATAATCTATTCTGTTCGTTTTGGAATTTGAGAAGAGCAAATATTATATGATTCAATCTACAAATTGAGATTGTTCTCCTTCTACTACTGGTCTCAAAGGTGCAAAATTAGATGGAAAAATGGAAAAGTTTTGCTCATCTGTGGATTCTTGTTGGAACTGCCACTTTCCTTCCAAATCGCGCCATATTTTCCAACTGATGACACGAGATTTGGATCCACCGTGTTCCACCTTGACAAAATGATCTCCAATCTGGAACAAATCTTCTACACCAGGGATGTAGAATCTGGTGAAATGGTTAGGTGTAACAGTAGACTTAGGAACCCAAATGTCTCCTAACCTAGGCACACTACACTGCCTCTCGGCAAATAAAGGCGTTACTCTACGCAAGGTACGAGGTGTAGTAGTATTACGTCTGTAGCTCTGAGATTGACACCCATCCCCTTGCTCCATCTCTCACCTTCAACCAAACCTTAGCGCGCGTATAAAAACCACTGTGAACCACTTCTACTGCTATGTCTCCGACTCGAGCTTCCTCTGGATCTATTCCCACAAGCGTTACCACTCCAAAACCCAGTAAACGCATGACTACCGCTCCTCTCTGTGGTCCCCCTTGAGTGGTCAGATAATCAAACCTATTACGATTTGTTGTTCATGGACATCCTGTGTTAATTCTTCTACTCCAACCTCATCTGCACTAGGTGTAGACATGATATTTCAATTATCATTATTAGTTAGACATCCACAGGTTCTACCGAAACTGTTACATTTGAACCTGCTCTGATACCAAAAGAGAGGGTGTAAGACCAAACAACAAACCAGACGATCTGATGTCCCTACACAGAACTGAATTCTATGTGATTCTAAACCAACCAACACCTGTTGATCTTCACACAAACACGGCTTGCACTCATACAAAATCAACAGATTCTGATCATCGAATCTGAGCTTACACCTTCATTCATAAAAAGTCCAAAAAGTACAAACACCCTAGCTGCAGAATATTCATCAAAGACAAAATCCTCGGCTTCAACCCTTTTTAACTATTCCTATAAGTCATTCATACTTGTCCAGCTAAGCTGTTGGCGCAACGGAAAATTTCAACAACAAGCCAGAGCTAAAAACCTCACCACTATCTATCTGTGCGTCTCTATACTCATCTACCATGATCTGAACTACACTCTTATCGTCCACCACCTCTAAAAGCTCTCTCTGATCTTCCTTTTCTTCCGCGGTCCTCCTTGGCCTTCGATCCTTTCTCCTCTCCTTTCGTCGGCGTTCCATCCACTCCCGCTCATCAATGCAGCTCCACTCCGCCATAATCCGCGCCGCCTCACTTGCACGTGATCCGATTTCATAGTACATCCAGAAACAGCCGCCATGCATTCTTTGTAGTAATAATGTAGAGATCCCCGCAGCCAAAACCATTGACGGCTACAAAATTAACTCAAACATCAGGCTATGTTCACACTATTATGGTGACCTATTGTTCGGTCACAGGATGACTTTCAAGAAGTCATCCATTCATTGTCCTTCTCTATAGGTCTCCCATCCAACTTTCTAGCTAACCTCTTATAAGGTTCACTTTCCTACATTTGGCTATGCATCCCTATTTTAGACTTTGGTTTTTATTATCCCACATTAGTTTCCCAAGTCTCCTTCACTCCAATTTGTTAAGGATGCATAACTTTCAAGTTTTTTTTTAAAAAAAAATCTAAATCTAAATAATTTGATAGAAGCTAATTTGGTGCATTAAATGATATATAAAGGCATGTGAGATGGAAACAAATTTAGTGATAACAAGACAATTTGTATTTTTAAACCTACAATTTTGAGATCCATACAACTTCAAATTAAACAAAATATGTTTACTATAAACTTGTTCTCTTTTTTAATATATCATTTTGTGATTGCAAAGGAGCTTCACCATTCAAAGGATAATGTTTGTTTTGAAGAGCACTTTGACATGGCTTTATGCTTGCAATACACATAGTATTACTAGAATCTTATTGTTTTAAGATGCCTTGCAAATTATTATTTTCTTACAAACTTTTAAAAAGTTTGAATCTTTTAGGTTTCATCATGCTAATCACATAACCACATGACTCAAGTGTGCCACTACACAAAGTTTTTGTATCAAGTATAACTATGCTTGTTGGATGCCTAGTCCATTAGGGCAATGTATACCCAAATGGCACAAATGTTGAAATATGAATGGTAAACAATGTTAGGTATACCATACATATGATTCATGTTTGGCACAAAATAATTCACAAAAGGTCTAGTTCAAGAAAAGAGAAAATTTCATTAACATTTGCTGAAATTGTTGAGAATTGAACTCAAGTTTCGACCATTGAATTATTCCTACAAATACACAATGTAGGTGTACTTTGCATGCTCATTCCTCAATTGTTGAAATTTTGGAAAATTCATTTTGAAGTTGTTGAACCTTGCTTTTTAAAGTAAATAAATATTCAACAAAGAAATGTTTACTATCAATCATAAGTATGCTAACAATATACATAAAAAGCTTAACCCTTACATAAATCCCTTATTCAATTGAATAATTAAAAATTGATCTACAACATTTTTTGTAAATGTTTCCCACAACAAAGATGCTATATATATAAACCAATGTGTGAAATAATAATTTTTAACTATTAAGGTTATGTTAAATATAATAATTTAATTATTACATATTTTTAATCAAAGTTTCCACATTAGGTATAACATTAAACCCCAACTTGTCATGTTCACTAATTTTTCATTATACCTAACATAGTTTGCTTAAATTGTTTTAAACACTTGCTAAATATTGTTTATATGTTCTACAATGAGATGAAATGTTTCTAAGGTGTGTAAATTGTTGGTTTTCAAGTAAATAATGAACAAATGAGAAATTAAAACACAACAATTTAAGGAGTTCTTCAAGTTTGTGTGATAGAAAAATTGGTATGTATTAATTGATCATCACAATACACTTCAAAATAATCATGAGAACACACACACAAGAAGGTGAGCATGACATAAGTGTTTGGAAAACCTTATTGATGCAAAAATGAGTTGCATACCATAAATTATGACATCACAATCATTCAAAATGTCGATGGATTTCCATTTACCTTTAATGGAATAATAATGTTTGAATTCCCAGTTGAATTTCAAGTCAAATCACCATCTGCTTCCAAGATGCATGGTATGGATAAGAAAGACGATGGGCACGCCAAAACTATTACAATCACAACAAATATCATGAACAATGACAACCTTGTGTTAAAACATTCTTGTTGCATTAGACCTTTGTGTTGTGAAATTGTAGATTACTCAAAATATACACATGAGGGAACAAGAAATGAGGCCAAGTGGGAGGGGTCATCAATTTCCAAGTTTTGTTAGGGATGTGTTCCTCCTCCAAAATCCACGTTGGTTTGTAGTTTTTGCAAGAAGGCTCTTGTATATTTGGAAATGTGTTTAGCTTGCATTATTATGTTTTTCCCAAAAACAAAAACATGACATGGGCCAACATCCATTTGGGGAGCAAGCATTATCATCTAGTAGGAGTAGGAATATGTAGAGAAATTATCGAAAGTGTGAAGCAATTGATATACAATGTGGTGAGACACACGCTCAATGCTAAAATCTTTGCCTTTCAATTGACTACTAGTAAAAAAATTCTTGTAAAATATCTTCTTGGGGAAGAAAATGATTTAGTTGTTCTTTTGACAAGTTCAACGTTTGATAATGTCATGAACAAGTTTTGTGTACCGAGCTCACCCAATATTTGGTATACCATAAATAACTTAAAAAATGTTTTAAAAGGGAATGATTACATTGACAAAATCCTTGATTTGAAAAGGAGTTTGAGATTTGATTAAATTTAAGAAATGTATTTCCTCATCAAGGGTGGCATAAGGTGTACTTGTTCAAAATGTATACACGTGGTCCTACAAGTGTTGTTGGTCTTCTGAAATGCATGTTGTTCAAAAGAGACCTTCAAAATGCATGGATCATGTTTAATGATGTGAAATGAATTCAAGGTTAAACCATTATGACATGTCATGCAAATGACATGACATATTGCAAACATTTAACCATAATTGTTTGCAATATGTAATTAGAATATGTGAAATCACAAAGCCTTATGTAGTCATTGCTCAAATGAAAGTAGTCCAAAAGCATGGAATGGATGATCCTAACTTCAAAGGTTTTATGGCAAATAATATTCATGCAAATTGGAATGCATTGATAAAGATATTCGGCTTTGGCGACCTTACAATTGCAATGTTTAGCAAATAACATACATGTTTTTTTCACTGGATTTAGTTTGTGGAAAAAATACTAAAAATAATTATTAAAACTAACCTTCAAGTTTGTTGCAATTTGAGCATGGTGGTATTCCAATGGTGTTGCATTAAATGAAAACATATGTGAATTGAATGACTAGTTGGTATTTTGGCACTTTTGTTCCCATCAATTGGGGGAATTCATGAAGGAAATTAATGTTTGTAAACCTATTCTTATTGTAAATTTCAAGCTTCATTTTGGAAATTCAGTTTTTGGAATTTAATGTACAATTTGATGTTCTTCAAATTTTACTTGTTTGATTTTATCCATTATAATATGCAAAGGTTTACATTGAATTGGCTAATATGCCAACTTGCAACCTCTTGGAAACAATATGACTTCTTCTATGTGGTGAGTTGCGACAATTTGGTTCAAGCGTTTACACAATCCACCAACTACAAGGATTTGTTTAATATTGGCCAATCTATAAAGGGCCTTGACAAATTGTAGCTCAAACTTAGAGTTGTTACAAAAAATCAAAACCTTAATAAAATTTCCAAAACCATTTTTAATATTTCATGTGGGAATGGACTATCCTTTAAAACCTAACACCTTGAAGGTGAGGAGGTTTTTAGCTTGTGCAAGAGGCAAGTGGACTTGCTTTCAAGATCAAACATGGATTCACATCGATTAGATAAAATTATTTTCTCCATGCCTAAGGTTGGTGGTTGAACTGTACAAGGTGGAACAAGTGTGACCATCCCAATTGATGTTCACAATGGCCTTGCATGATTGTTTCCCAACATGTAAAACACATATGGGAGTTCATTTGTGTTAAATTTGATTGGCATATGCAATGTTGCACAACTACTACATGGTGCTTTGCACTTCCAACATTTTGAAAATTATCATGTACAACTCATATTTCCAAATCCAAGAAAGCTTGACCCAAACTCCTACTTACACATGCCCCAAGGAATGCATGTCATATGGATCTACATGACAAAGATTATTGAACATCAATTCTGATATTGTGTTAATGACATGCACATATGTGTAATGGGCACCAAATCATCAATGACCTTACACAAACCACTTGTGCCTATAGTTGGCCTATGTTAATTATCAACAACATATCTAACCCAAAAAAAGGTGCACAACCTTGAGGATTTTGGGTTTGGATTGACAAAAAAAAAGGACCTCATTCCACATTAGCTTGCTAAAAATAATGAGATTAGTCTTACACGTTGGCAAATGTGCCCTTTGAATTCTCATGTGCACCCCACTAAACAATGTGGCAAGGATGTTTGTCAATTTGTTCCAAGCGTTGACCATGCCAATAAATGGCAGTTTGCAAGTCTTATGAATGTGATGGTGAAGTTATGGAGGTTCTTGCCACTTGGGTATGGCAAGATGTTTTCCTTGACCATGGGAGTTCCCAACAATTCAAATGAATATTAGGTGATAGTTGTTGATTTTCCAAGTTGTAATTGTCTAAACTTCAATGCAATGTTTTTAGGCGCATTGGGCAAGAAGGGAAAATGGGCGTCTTATAAACATTCATACTACATAATTTGTCATGTGATGCATTGAAATCGTAACATTGATTAGTTCATTCATCAACCGTCTTTAAGTTATGACAAGGTTTTTATTGCTCAAGTCTTGGACTTCATTCGATCATTAAATGGATTCTATGGGATTGTAATTTCTAAGGACAACATCTAAGGTGACAAACCATGACATGATGAGCGAATTCCATAAAATCCCACTCATCCATTGGGGGCATGGTCGGGAAATTGTCCATCATACAATAAATTGTTGTCCTTGAAATCTCTTATTTTATATTTACACATGATTCAATTCTAGGATTGGCCCACAAGTTCATAGGTTCCAAGACAAAAAAAAATTGGGCTTATGGGACAAAATTAATGACTTTTGTAACATGTGCTTAAGCTTTTGTTCAAAATTTTCAAAAAACATTGGGATTGTGTGTGTGTGTGTGGTTGAATTGTTTATAATTATAATGTTAAAGTCACTTCATTTCAAAAGAAATTGCTAGTGGAGGTATTAAATTAAACAAAATCTTCATTACAATTCATTGAAAGATGAGCATAAATGATAAATATTCATTGGTTGTAATATGTGGAAAAGCCCCTATCTATGTGATGTATGTAATTATTGATTATTGTTGTTTTGGTTCACAACCAAGCAAGAAAGTTCAAATTCAAGAAATCTTGTAAAATAACAAATCATTTTTATCCCAGAAGTTAAACATTCCACTTCCAATGACACAAATTAACAACATTTAACATAAATGAAAAATGACAAACAAATTCATGGTCGTTGAATGAACATGGACAATAATTACTTGTCATTCAATTATAATTTACTTTTGTTTAAACTTGATGAATTACCAAATTCTATCCCTACAAATTTAAACTCTAAATGAAAGTAAGCAATAAAATGGAGGAAAGTAATGGATGTTTTGAATAAAAGTTATGGATGTAATTATTGTTCATGTTCATTCAATGAAAGTACATGGATGATAAATATGGGTGAAAAATATGCTCAAGGTTCATTGCTCAAGGCTTAGGGCTTATGTGGTTGTGTAGTTGGTGTGTGTGTGTGATTATTGTTTGTTTGTGTGTGCGCATTTGACTTTTGTGTTTTTTGAGTTTTTATGAATGGATAAAAGGTTCATGCAATGAACAAAAGCAATTCACAAAATTTTCGTTTTTATTTAGGTGATGAAAAAAATTAGGACCAAAATTTCCTTTTCTTTTTTGGTTTCATGACATGGAGAGGAATAGAAAAAGTTTTTTCCTTTTTTTGGTTTCATGAAATTTTAGTTTTTTTGTTTAGTGCAATGAAGAAGCTAGTCTCTTGGTTTTTTTGTTTTGTGTGGTTTTTGATTTCATGATTGGCAATGGAGAACCAACAATTTTCGGTTTTTAAAAATTCTAACATGGTTTGGTACCATGAGTTTTTTTTTTGGGTTCATCTCTTGTTTAGGGTGTTTGCACCATGTTGGGCAATTTAAACAAGCTAGAATAGTAGATACTAGATAGAAGATGCAATGTAAACCAATGTTGATATATATATATATATATATATATACGGTAACCAAATAAGGGAAAATTTTTAAATATTTAAAATATCATTTGGGTTAAGGTGGAATTTAGAAAAAAAAATGAATTGGGTAAGGGTAGAAAGGCTTTGCAAAACTATCAACCTAAAAAATGGAAAAAAACATTTACCCTATTTGCATGATAAGGGTAGGGATGAAAACTTCATCATTTACCCTATACATACCATGTGGGTATAAGTGGGCAAACATAATGAAGTAAAATATTTCACAAGTTTGGCACATTTGAAAGTGAAGAAAGACAAATATGAAATTGGCATTGCAAACATGAACACATGACATTTCACATATCCTACCAAAAAAATCATAGAAGTAATGCTACAAAGAAAAGTTAGCAAAAAGAAAATCAAGGCAATAAATAATCTTTAAAACATATTCAAAGCATTTTGTGATGGAAAAAAATAGTAAAATTTAAAGGGGTTCCTAGAGCATATGGTAAGAGTTTTTTTTTCCAAAACAATTAATTTAATGAATGAATTCATTTATAAAAAAATTCAATGGTTAATCACCACAATTCAAAAAAATCCATTATAACCACACACATTGCAAAATATGAAATTGTAAGTAAGAAGGGTTGGTTTTCCAATTTTCAGACTTGCATTTTTTTTCTGACTTGAATTCTTGTAAGGAGGATTGATTTTCCAATTTTGGGTTAGTGCATAATTTCTGACTTGAATTGCTGCAAGCAGGATTGGTTTTCCAATTTTGGGTTAGTGCATTTTGACTTGAATTTGCAAGCAAGGTTTTCAACATTGTTTGTCCATTCCAACTTGAATTTGGCAAGCAGGGTGGGGCTTCAAGTTTCAACATTGTTCATGCATTCTGACTTGAAATTGCAAGCAGGAAGGTTTTCCAATTATTGTTCGTGCATTCTGACTTGAATTCTCAGGCAGAATGGTTTTTCAAGATTCTTTCTTAATGCATAGTGACTTCAATTTCCAAGCAGAACAGTTTCTCCATAATTCTTGATGCATTCAGACCTGAATTTGGCCAGTGGAATGGTTTTTCAAAGATTGTTAATACATTTGGACCGATGGTTTTCCAACATTGTTACTACATTCTGACTTGAAATTGCAATTGGGATCATGTGTTTTCCAACATAATTGTTACTGCATTCTGACTTGAACTTGCATTGCAAACGGTGGGATAGTTTTTCAATATTGTTAGTACATTGTGAGTTAGGTATTTGTAAGCAGCAGGGTTTTCATTTGTGAGAGGCAATCACTTCCCATTTCTTGTGTTCTATTTTTCTAATACTCCTTCAGTGCCCAGAACTATCTTTCTCCTAGTTTATGCTTAGAGTGTGTTAGTGGAGCTTGAACCAGAAGCCAGATTTCTCCAGCCAGCACTAGTTGTACAAGTTTTTATCTTTCTCATAGAGAGGTCAAAGAATCGAGGAATTGGATTAAGGTTTCTTTCTGTACTAATGCTGTGTATCATAGCAAAATCAAAACCATTCTCCACCCATGATTTGAAGCGAAGCACAAATCTAGTGTGAATGAATAGCAGAAATGAAGCTGCCTGCTTAAATTCGTCAAGAAAATCATACTTACTGAAAATATTGCTGCACTAGCTGTTAGCAGTGGAAATTGTTGTATTCCCTCAGAACTGTCATCAAGCTTAATCCCATGCATGAAATTAATTTCATCATTTTTTTCATGGAGACAAATATTATGATTACCAACTGTATCTGGGTCACCCAATTTATGTTTCTGCATGATATATTATTTCATACAAGAGTCGATTGCAAACACATTCATGGTCAACCCATAGACTTAGACATCAAGGAAGTGCCTCAAAACAAGTGGCAATTTCATAAACTATGAAGTTCGGTTCAAGAGACCAAAGTTTCTTTAAATCCTTTGGCTAGTAATGAATGGGTGAGATGGGCAAAGAAAGGGAAAAAAACATGCACCACTATTTTTGATGCTTCAAAAATGGTTTTAGCACTTTGTTGGGTTTTCCAGCTTGTGAAGAACTTTGATGAGACTTGTGATGCCAATGAACATCGTTTTGCAATGTTTGCAATTATGAGATTCAAAGTGAGATTGAAGGATTTGATGTGTTCGTGGGTGGGTTTGCTAGCCTTTTATGCTGCCCAGATGATCTGGCATTTGGAGAGGATCTGTAGAACCAATGATTCCTTGTGAAGCTTCTCAACCCTTTGGATCTGAAAGTTAGCTCTCCTTTCTCTAGTGTTTTGAGGAGTTGAAAAAACAAGCAATGTGTTTGTAACCCTAAACAAGATATACTTCATGTTTCATTAACCTCATGCTGTGTTGGGTGGTATGGTAGGCGTAATTAAAGATGTAAATTACCCTCCATCATATACAAACTTTGAGATCTGCAAAGAATAATATATCAACTTGTAAGCCAGCATTCTGTCTGAGCTGACAAAAACCTGTGAATTTACACCTTGATAGGTACAATGTCTAGCCTAAAATCCATTGCAAACAATGATGACGCATTTCAAGTAATGAGAAGAAAGAGGATTGTCTTAAAGTGTGTTGTTGCAAGTGAGCTGAGAAAGTTCATATGTCCATGATGCATCTTCCAGCACCAGGATGCCACATATTGGCCCATAATGCACCTGCCTCAAATATAGATTTGATGAATCTTCAGGGTGCTTTCAATGCAAGCTTCTGAACACCCAAAAACCATCATGGAAAAAAAAAGAAGTGGGAGCTACATCCATGGATGATCATTGCTATTTCTATAACGACGTATAGAAAAACTAAACCCAGATTTGTGAAGTCCTAGAAGTTCTATGCCACAGACTATCCTCAAGCTTTAGCAAATAAGTGCACATTTCTCCTTGGCAATATTGCACTTAAAAAATGGCGAAAACAAACCTTTTCTCTTGTGTTATGGTTCTGTTGTAGGCACTGGAAGAAGTATATCATTTTAGATGTCTTCCTCCAAAAGTCCATGTCTTTCTTGTCATGCCACGAAACTCATGCTAATGCCTACTTTACATGTTCTTGTCCATTTTGCATCCATCATTGCCTTGGACAAACAATCTTCAATAGCATTTCCTTCTCTTTAAAAAAATGAAAAAAAATGTTGATGCATTGAAATTGTAGGCGCATTCCAAATGAAAGAATGTCCAATAAATTTCAATCATAAGAACCCTCAATGTTAGAATCCTCAATATTTGATGAGAGCCCATGTTTCGATTTGGGATTTTTTTCAAAAGAATGGAATTTGAGTTTGCATATAAAACATATGAAACTCAATATTAATGGGCATCGATACTTAAAGAAGAATTGATAATGTCAATTCTTGTAAGCTCGTAATTAAATAAGTAGACAAGATGTTACTATTAGATAATATATTCTTGAATTTATAAGTGTATAGGTACAACATACACACATTTTATTCCCCATAGCCACACCTTGCAAAGTGGTGTGGAAACACACTCTTTTGCAACCAGCTCTAATAATGTTTCAACTTGGAATCCCATTCTATACTTCAAGAAATAATATAAAAAATGAAACCTAAAGAGGTTGCATAGGAGGTGGGATGTCAACTGGAGCAAACCATATATGAGTAAGTAAGGGCAATCTACTACTATTACTATAACACTAAATATTGCATGAACAATATGGATGCATGATGGCTATCAAGGTTTGGGAGAAATTTGCATTTTTTGAAAATTGGGTGGGAATTGTTGACAAACCTATATAAATCACTTTAGAAGTTTGTAATATACCATAAATTGAAGATTTTGCATTTGAAATAGGGGGGTAACAATGGGTGGATTTAGAAGTTGTGGGTCTATTCAAATACATATATTGGTTTAACAATTATGGTTTTGATTGGTGGATTTTGTAGCATTGTAATTAGTTTTAGTTAACGTGGAGATCTAATAGTTGGAAAAATCTTTCTTCTTTATATATTGGTATTAGAGATTTCCATATCATTTTTGCTTATGAAGCTATGCCACCATTCTTCTAAGCAACCTTTCAACACATTGAGACAACCGTATTTTCATTCAATATTTGTAAGTAGAAAGCTTGTTGGAAGATGGTCGTTGTTTGTGTCGATGACTTTCAATATTAACATGCTAATTACGTTTTGGAAATTATGATTGGAACTAAAAAAAGTTTCAATCATAATTTTTCAGTTCAACTTCTCTTCAACTTTTATGTATGTTTTTCTTTTCTTTTTTTCTTTCTACTAGAGCTTACAGAAATATATTGAAATACAATTTACGGTTTCCACAAAGGTAAAATATCATCATGAAATTCTAGACTATTGATATTGGCTAATATCAAATTTCAAAATTCACAACTATTGGTACTAGCAAGTGTTACACCAATAATCAAGGTATATATTGGTAGGCAAGCATATTGTGTTTAGATTCATTATAGTGTAGAGTAGCTTAAGGGATTTTGACCCCTAGGTGATAATAAGTAGGTCTTTTTTTTTTTAATATGAGGATTTTTGAAAGATGATATTTTGGCTTGTGTTGAAACTTGAGATTAGTTATAATAGAGTTATTATAATATCTTGAAAGATTTTAGAGGATTTTTGGAAGATTAGGTATATTTTATTGATATGTGGGTCCTAGGCTTTTACATCGAGCTCAAGATTTGACATGTATTTTTATTGATATGTTTAGACCTAGCAAAGTTTTAATGATCTACAATTAGATATGCATGGACAATTAATTAGACCTAGGGTCCAATGGGGAGGGGGCAATTGATATACATAATCTTCAAAAAAAAATCCTCTAAAAGAAAGAAACCAAAATCCTTCAAGATATTATTATAACTCTTGTAACTAATCTCAAGTTTGAACACAAGCCAAAATAATATCATCTTTCCAAAATCCTCATATAAAAAAAATAGACCTTTTATTATTATTATTATTATTATTATTATTACCTAGTAGGGGCCAAAATCCCTTAAGCTACTCTACTCTACACAAATAGACAATATTTCATTCACACGCCATCATTCACACGGTCGTTTAAAACAATCAATCTCTGTCAATTTTTGCTGACGCGGCAAAGTGAAGGACAGGAAGGTACACAAGTAGTTCCATAGGGATAGCTCCCGATGCCATTCAAGGATTAAAAAAAAGAGATGCACACGTGTAAAGCGCTCAGTTCCTTTTTCCAGTTGTAACTGCAGGTTGCCTTTAAATGGCGGAACCTGCTGTGTGATGAATGAAGGGTGGTGGTGGTCCCTTCACATCAGGCTTTTCTTTTTCTTTTGATTTTCTCTCAATTTTTGCCATCTCTTTAATTTTGGCGAAACTTTCCACAAAACTTATTCGAATTTACAGTAGAAAAACAAAGAATTGCCAATTTTTGTTCCGAAAAATGTGTGTGTGTGTGTGTGTGTATTTCTGTGTGGAATTTTTTGGCAAAATTTGGACCTTCAAAAACAGAAAGGATTAGGTACTCTGTCACAAAATCGCCAAATTTTTGAGGGAAAAAAAAGTATTTTGGGAGAAATTTTTGCCACATTCCAAACACATTTAAAAAAGTTTGGGGGTAGCTTTTTTTTGCCAGTTTTCTACTACAAATTTGTAGCCAACTGACCTTAAGTCTTCTTTGGAATGATTACCAAGTTCTAATCAGTTTTTTTTTTTTTTTCTCCAATTTTTTGATTTTTTTTTTGCTAATTTTTCCAAAAAGTTATTTAGAATTAGTCGAATTTACACTACCCACCACAAAAAAAATTTTAAAAAAAGAAAAAAAGTTTTCCCTAATATTTTGTAAAAGAAACCGACCAAAATTTGTCTGAAAAAAACTTCTGGTGCCAGCCACATCAGAAAACTAGAAAAAAGAAAACAAAAGAAAAAGACAAACAAATCATTTGAGTCTGCCTCATTTGTTACGCCAACTAATGAATGGTACCACTAGAATCACCATTACGCCATTGAAAGGAGCCTACAGTGTAGGACGTAATGGCACGTTCCAGGGTGTAATGCAAGGTTCAGTGCGTAATGCGCCACTAAGTTCCAGGGTGTAATGAGTAATGAGGTGCTGTAATAATGAGGAGTAGTAAGGACAAAGCAAAGAGACCCGACACAAAATGCACCAAAGAAGAAGCTTTTTTTCCCCCCCACGTCATCAGAATTTTCTTAAACCTGTCTGCCCATTTCTTGATGACGCAGCAAAGGACAGCATCGACTGAAGCTGCCCAACCCACCCCCGCCCCCCCCTTCCCCTAGGCCCCACCCTCAGCACTAACTCCCAACCCATCCTCTTGGGTTAGTTCCGGGCAGGGAAGAAAAAAAATGCTTGTTCATGGATGGTTCAAAGGTTAAAAAGGGGGGGGGGGGGAGGTCTCATGGGCCGCTCAAAGCCTTCAAAGGCAGTTCATATAGGGTTCATAAGTGTAGAGTAAAGCCCTAAGATGGGTACCTTACGGAAATAAGGGACCTCGAGGTGAGAGCCGAAGGAGTCCCAAATTTTCATAAAGCTCTTGTCTGTGGGCTTTAAGTGACATAAAAATGGGGTGTTGCTTTTTTTTTAAAAAAAATTCTTGTGATACCCTGTGGGAAAAAACCCTAAACCCTAAACCCTCCCTGTTTTGTGAGGCATAGTTTTTGTCTGCTGCCCTGCCCGGAACTAACCCAAAAGGGAATTGGAGTTAGTGCTGAGGGGGGGGCCCCAATCCCAACACCGACCCCCCAAAAAAAAGAACAAAATGCGAAAATAAAAGACCCGCTTACGTACACATGTACTGAGCACTTTTTTCGGCCAGAAATTATTCCCACAAGTGTACACACTCCCAGAGAACAAGAAAGGAAGGAAACGAGGAAGCACAAAAAGAGGAGGAAGGAGAAGAAGAAGAAGAAGAAGAAGAAGCTCTAGAAGCTACCACAAGAAACCAGAAGAGCGAGCAATCGAGATCAAGGGAGAGAGAGAGATCCTGACCTTGTCTTTAAAACCATCAATTATTACATCGGAGTTTTTTGTATTTCTGCAACAAGAGTGATGCTGAGCTTGTCTTTGAAACCATCAATTATCAAGAAGGAGTTTTTTGTATTTCGGCAACAAAATCAAAAAGACGAAGAAGAAGAAGAGAAGAGATTTTGAACTTGGTCTCGGGAGGAGCAGAATTGCTAAAGCAATAGCACACGTGTGAGGTCTTTTTTAGGTCTTGTAGCTAGGAGAGGAAAGGAAGGGAAGGGAAAGGGAAAGGGAAAGGGAAGTGAAGGGGGGAAGGGTAGGGAAGCAAGAGAGTCTAGGTCTTTATTTGGAGGAGGAGGAGAATTTGTTGAGGTTTAGTAGTAGTAGTAGTACGTGTGAGAGGGTTTGTAGCAAGGAAGGGAGAGGAGGAGAATTTGGTGAGAGGGGTTTGGGGTTTTTTTTTCAGAAGGAGAATTTTGTAAGGGAAGAGTGGGGTTTTTGGGGGAGCAACAAGAGGTGGGGAGAACAGGGGAGATGGAGGCCATTGCAGAGAACAGGGAAGTGACGCAGGCGGAGTTGGAACATGAGACTTGTGAGAGGCGACGAGGACGTAACATAGTTGTGGCTATCGACCATGGACCTGATAGTCGGGCTGCATTCGAGTGGACGCTTACGCACTTCGCGCGCATGGCTGACACCCTCTATCTCGTGCATGTCATTCCTTCATGTATGCTATCATCATCATCATCTTCTTCTTCTTGCCCTATCTATCTCTTTCTCTTTGTTGCAAACTGAAACTCTAGCACCTTGACATACATGAGAGGATCATCAGCACTCGATGATCATTTGTTTTTGTCTGCCCTTCAACAAAACAGGGGAAGAAGCAGCAGCAGGACATGGTACCCTATCTGAGCTTCTTCTTTTATTACTGGACAGCCACCACAACTGACCTGAGGTTCTTCAGGTCTATCAAAGGATATGAGAATCTGTATTCCAGCTGTAGCCCAAATTGTTCAGAAGCTGCTGCTGGTGCTGTTTGTTGTTGTTGAATGACTGGCTGGCGTGCAACTGCATGCATTTGATTTGTCTAGTGTTTTGTGACAAAGGATTTAGAGTGTCTGAGAATTCAAAAAGCATGTGTAATTCCACTAGTTGTTTCAGATGCTTGAAAAGCTTTTGAGTTCTGGGATCCAGAACCCAAAGATTATAGCAAGATGATGATGCCTGTGACCTAAACATCACTAAGGATTTTTAAAAAAAAGAATTCTGATGTGAAGTTGGGAATTGCATAGTTGAATGTCTGTGTCTGCTTTCTCCTTTGCCGAATTGAATTCATGTTGATGATGAATCTTTTTCCAGTAAGTTGTTTCTCCTTAATAAGTGTTTCTGAGTGTGTTCTTTACAAATTGCCAATAGATGGCAAGGCTCTACTCATTCTCAGGCTTCTAGAAAACCCTAGATTGTAACCTAATGTCAATCAGCAAATGTTTGAATTCCATAACAATTTGCTTACACCAAAATGCAGCTCTGTTGTCATAGATGTTAAGTGATATAGATGATTATGACATGTAAATAGCAAGATGCAGGTTCTGATGCATGGTGTACAGCAGTGTCTCCGCGGAAGTCAACAGAGGAGGAAGTGCTTTCACAGGTTGCTGAGTCTTTGATGGACAAACTTGCAAAGGAAGCCTATGAAGTTTGTATGGTAAGTGCTTGTATTTTTGCAAACAATTGGTGCATAATATTGCAACCCTTAATTAAGACACTCTTCAAACTCAAAAAAACAGGATGGGAAATGCTCAGTCAGTATTTATGTTTGAAGGCAACATCATGCCTGAGTGTTCCCACCGCTTCAAGAAATGTGGGATAAACTCAGGACACAGACCTTTGTATAATCTATTGTTTGCTCAAAGGTTTTGCCAGATTATTGTAGGCTTATCAACACCCCCATCCTCAAGAGTTGATGAAGCCAGTGGGGCTCAATTGTGGCAGCTAGTCCCTGCTATTCACGATGATGGACATGATGGTCTGATACTTTGTGAGTAGCACCATAAGGTTATGACCATGCTTATTCTTTGCATGTTAGTTTTGGTTTTGCTGGACCTGAAACAATGGTGTACCCTTGATGAAAGAGTTATTTTGGAGTTTTCTCTGCCATCTCATAGATATGTTTGAAGGCAATGGTTTCTCAAGTTATATGTGTGTCTGTATGCTAATGAAAATCATGGTTCAACCAGGTGAAGACAGTTCCTCGAATTTTGGAGGGTGTGGATATAGGCAAGGCAATCTGTACAGAAGCAGAAAGAATTCAGCCTGCGGCCGTTGTCATGGGTAGCCGTGGACTTGGCTTTGTTAAAAGGTAATCTCTCGGCCTTCTAGGTTTTTTTATCAAGGATGCCTCAGTAGAAATTTGTCAGAGTTCTTAAAGAAGTTGCTTGTTACTGAAGTAGAGTGGTCCTGTACAAAAGATGTATGTTCTTGTGATTCATCCAGATTTTAACACTAGTTTGTTTGAATTGGGGTGTGCTGAAACAGTTTTATACAAGGAAGTGTGAGTGACTACTGTGCTCGGCACTGCCCATGTGCTGTCATCATTATGCCCCACAAAGGAGGTAAAATCTATTTACTGCACTGAACTGCACCATCAGCTATCTCCATACACCTGAACATTCACCTTTGTGGCAGGTAGTGTCAACAATTGTAGTTTGATGTTGGCATCCAGGGCATTAGTACGTAATTTTCTTGGCAGTATTGAACACAATCTCTTTCAGGATGAATGTGCTTAATATGCTCAGATAAGTAGCCTTAGATGCTGCATTTCAATATCTGCAAAGCACAAATTTGACATCCAGACTGTGGGAACTCTGCCATGAATCAGAGTGATGTTTACACTAATGTGCTGTAGTTTCAATGATTTTACTGCCAAATAATTGCTGTTCTGGGTGATGTACAGGAGTGGAGGCTGAGGATGACTGAAATGGAAAGCCCATTTTAAGAGCTCTCTTACGAAGAGCTGGTTATTTCAACTAAGGGTTTTCCGGTCGCCTGTTTAGCATCCTTTTTCCATGTACTTTACTCTGATTGGTGCGGGGCCAAAGTGCTATGTGCCTTTTGTGCAGACTAGTTCCTAGTTTTCTTTTGAGATTACTCATGACAGACAAATTGCAAGCTTTCTTTATTCTGCCCAGATGTGGCTGTGACAGACATCGAATTTGAGAGATGACAATTTGAGTTGCACATCTTTCTTTGTTTTGAATTGCTACTAGTCCTTGAAATCTGATCAAAATGCACACATGATTTCAGATGTGCATTAGAGTTAGATCATCATCATGTTCATATGGACTCCATTGCGGGCTATCTAATTGGAGAATTTGTGGTAGTGAACATTGTGTAGTTGATTCCAGGGAAAAAAACAACACGATTGGACTTCCAAGGAAGATGGTGGCGATGCAATTTTGCAATCTGACCACAATAGTGGACACCAAGTCCAATCCAATGATAATTACAATCCATTTCTACATAAGGTGGATCTTTGAAAACTCTTGGTCGACATTGTGCCCTAATCATATAATAAAAAATTTAACAAAATTTTCAAAGAAAAAAACACTAATGGTAATACTTTGCTGGTAGCAAAAGGGAACATTTTTTGTGAACATATCAGCATTTTTTTTATTGGTAAAGTTTTGCTACTTGGCAACAAAAAAAAAATCAGTGCAACTCATGGAAACGATCTTGGTGAAAAATGGCTGTCAAAGTCACCTCAAAACAATGCACCAAAGTTGCCAGATTTCAAGGAACAATTTCAGAAATCGCCATATTTAGACAATAGCTTGCAGCAAATTGCCAAAATATAGTGGGTTCCTTTTTTTTAAATTACTTTCATCTCTGACCAGTAGCCAAATTTGGCTATTTCCTCTTGTGTAATGTAGCCAAAGAGGAGCAAATTTGGGGGGGGGTGGAACCCTGGAACCCCGGAATATATACTTAATATCAATAACTATAATGGCAATGAATTGAGACACAATGGTGTTGGTAAACATGATTCTGATATGTTATTGGTGGCTTTAGAATGATTCAATTTTGTGATTTGAGCATCATCAATGAAGTCTAGTGAATTCTTTCTAACTTTCTTAATATATTAGACATTATAGTTCATTTTGCTTTATGTTGCTGACACTTCAGTTTGTAGCATGCATTGCATTGAATTGAAGCATCAATCTGTAATGTTTGCTCAACAAATTTGGGTAGAAGGTTTGGTAGCCGTCATGTGATGGTTGTTGGGGATAAATACCAATCAACTTCTTGTTGATAATTGTGAGCAGCCACCCAGAACATTAAATTCTGGTGACTCAGGGCTTGGAAACCTCATGTCATCCTATAGTATTTTGGTGGGGGAATTTTGTTTTCATGCCAAAACGTAGTAGTGTTGACAGCTGAAAAAGCCATCGCTGGAGCTGCTCTGTGATTGTATATGGCTGGGGATATATACCCCCTCCCAGTGATTTAATTTGTGCTCAATTGCTTAAAAGCATATCCATGAACCCTATGCTTGGAGATTCAACAATTGTGAAGATACAAATTTGAAAATTTTCGACTTTTTGACTCTCCACTTCTTGAGTTCTTGTATGTGAAATGCAAAGCTTGAATACCATGAGGGTGCAAAACATCACAAGCTCTCCACTTCTTTGAGTTCTTGTAATGTGAAATGCAAGCTTGAATACCATGAGGGTGCAAAACATCACGAGAAAATTGATGAGCCTACAGGCATCACAAAACATTTATTGGAACCATACATTGTGTGACAAGTTGTTTTCTCCTCACGACCTTTCGCAATTAAATTTCAGTCCAACTACCCATATCCATGGAATTAGATGAAACTTTGTCCATAGTGGATTGTAATGCTCTCAGAGTGTACAAGTTCTGTCTAAATCAGACAAAGGTTAAGCCACCATACAAAGGTCTGTTTGCTTATTATTATTATTATTATTATTATTATTAGTTTTCAGAGGCGATTTTTTTATCAAGTGTTTTTTGGGTTTTCTAGTCACCAGATTTAGAAAAAGATACTTAAATATTTTTCTTTTTTTTTAATCAGATTCCATATGGACTTGCAGTTGGTAGCCAGAAATATAGAAGGATGCTTAAATGGTCATACTTTCATACTTTGTTCATAGCCACATTTGGCTAAATCCTTGTTTATGGATGATTGCCACTTCAGCTACATTGCAACATTGAAAAAAGAGGGGGAAAAAAAAAAACACCAGTTAGAGCATGAGAAACCTGCTCACCCATGACAACATAATGTTAGAAGATGAATGTAAGTAAATGTTCAATCATTCAAGGATCCTAAAATTGTTAAATGCTCGTCAATGCATAGATTGCATTGCATTAATCATGAGGGTGTAAAATCTTTGATAGTATGGCAAGTAAGTACACAATGTTGTGTAATCTCTTCCATTTGTAACTCATTGATGAATGAACCAGGGGAAACCCCAACAGGGAAGCCAGGCAGCAGCCACATCAAAGAACCATGTAAGGTAAAGTGTCAAGGATGCAAGCATTCTCAAAACAAGGAACCCTAAAACCCTATGATGAAATAACAATCAAATCTGGCCCCCTATTTTGAAAATGTCCCCCACCCATTGTAGAGCATGAGGTGAACACTAACATAAACCTAACCATACACAGATCATGAGGTAAACAAGGGGGAGGATCCTTTCAACAAATAACAGGTGTTATTGGTGTAAGGTCTCTCCCCTCTTAAGGCTATGGTGTAAGGTTAAGTAGGTTTAAGATCCTCCTCTTTTCCAAGGCATGTATTCATGGATATATAAGGAGCCCTCCGAATAATCTAGCAATTTTGTTCAAGTGCTTTATAGCCACCCTCGTTTATTGGTTTTGCCCCTTCATGGTGAAGACTAGGAACATTAGAAGGATTTCAATTAAGGGCCAAAGTTTGGTGCCCCTACATTCTAGGGGCATGTGGAGTCCACTATAGAAAACATTTTGGTCACAATAGAAGGATCCACTTGGGCTTCACTACTCTTATGTATGCCATTTAAAGGGTGAAGTGCCAAGGGTTTAGCCAAAATCCAGCATTCCATATGGTTGTACCTTGCCAGCTTAGACACTAATTATATTATTATAGAGAAATATTGAAGATTAGATCTTCAATGCTGAATAAGTCATTTCCTCCAATGTTATTACATATGTCCCATGCAATGTACTCGGATACTCCATTATTTTCCCACTTTTCATCATTAGATTCAGATTTATTTAATTTATGTAGGGAAAAGAAAAGAAAAAAAGGGCAAGAAAAATAAAAATGGAAAGAGGACTCGAGGAAACAAGAGGTCAAAGAACAAGTAGAAAAGGTCAAAAACCAAGAAAAAGGAACTAAGTGGTGTGTCGAGGTTTGAGCTGAAGCTGTTGTTACCACTCGCACCCACAAAGCCTTCGCAGTTGCAACAACAAAACCTGGAAAACTCAAACCATGATATTTCTCAACACACACCACACAACAATAAATCTTAAACAGGCCTCCATATTTAGTGTGTACAATACTCTACAATTTTATAATTTCCAGTAACCATAATCCCATTTACTAGCCTCAATGATTGGTTCACAATGAAATCAGCCACTGGGAGAAAGATAATCGCTAAGTTCAAGGCTAGATTGGTGATAACTGGAGCTTCTAGTTTCAGTTTCTAACATGAAAGAAATCAAAAGCTATCATAATTATCATCATCCAGTAATGGAAGAATTTTGACCCACCTGATGAGATCGTGCAGATGCATGAGTCAACTCCTATTCAGGGATACAATACACACAGATCACCCCAATAGCAGGTGCCGATTCAGTGATCCTTCCAACAAGAATGTGACAAAACTTTGTCAACTACAAGAAGCCAAACTGAGCTGAGCCACAGTTTGTGTTCCTGATCACAATCTTTTGGAGGGACTTGATCATCCACTGAAGACATGACAATCGTCATCACCATTTGCAGCAACGCGTGGATGGAGCTCAAGTTGGAAGACACTTGTCAAAGAAAGTGGAGTACTCTGAACACTCAAGAGGGAACAAGGAAGAGTGAGTGTCTTCCAAAGCAAAGAGAAACCTTTGAACATGAAAACAAGAGATCACCTTCAAAGATGGGTTTTCACTTATCTTAACAGCCTTTTGTCTGATTTCACTCACAAACAATTACAGTCATGCATACATATACAAAACAAGAAAATGATGTGAGGTGCACACAGAACAACACATGGAAGACAAAAAAAAAGATGCTTACCAACACGCACATTCTCCATGCAGTATGTGAAGGGAGAAGCTACATTTCCCACTGTTTGACAAGGCTCTCGAAATTCCCAAGTTGAAGTTCATGGAACCCAGAGCTTAAAATCACAGTCCAGTGCAAATTGGTGTACATACATTGACTTGCTCCCAAATGGGGAGGACCCAAGAACAAACCAGTCATGTAACATGTGTACACATATATCATACTGATCTCTTGGCACCTGCACATTTGGACAATGCACTCTCCAGATGCATGTAGAGGCGCATGAGTCCACAACCTTTGAAATGGTGGCTGACAACACCAAGGAAACCCATATCCTGGGATTGCTATACAGGGGTCCAAAACTGATTGAGTACATCCCAACAGAAAACCTGCTTCCAGAAGGTATATGTATTTGTCCTTTCTTCCAAACCAAACAATGGTTTCTTTAACTCAAAGATGTCTATAAGAGCACACTCTGTGCAGTGTATAGAGGGTCAAGATCTGCTCAGGGAGGAGTTTGAGGAAATTGGGCACTATACTCTGAACAGATCCCTTAGTGGAATGAATCTCAAGGTTCCACCATGAAGAATTCCAATGGTATGTGATCATGAAGCGGCAGGAATATCATGGGTTTTATTCCAGATGGCTTCTGACAGATGAAGCAAAAAAAAATTGGTGCTACTTCTATTACCCCTACTTTTTGGGCTACAGACAGAAGATGGGGTTTTCTCTTGAAAACAATATCTCTTGCCTGCAGAAACCAGATCTTGTAAGTTTCCAGCAACTAGACCTCTGATGTTTGTCATCATCTATTTGTCCAACTCAAAATTTGTGTCACCAACTTTCACCCTCATTGTTTGTCGTGCTCTTCTCGCATAAACCATTTCAAAAACAGGACAATGATGAAGACAAGACTTGAAGAATGAGGTGTGGCGAAAAACAATTACATGGTGTTTCTATAACGAACCAATTTGGCCAAGGTTTCTTGTGCAGCTATGGTGTCAACATGATCTGGCCCCAGCATAACAGAACGGATGTTAAGGCAGGTGCGACACACCTCCTCCCCTCTATCAAATTGACCACCTTTCATCAGCAGCTTTGCCTGCGTCTCAAGCAACACAGCTTTCAATAATGTCAACTCTTGCCATGCATACTCATCCACCTGCCACACAGGAACCAGCAGAGACAAACACCACACACAAGTCAGGTTGAGGATAGAGTGGTGTAGTAATATGGCTCATGTTTCCTCGACACCCATTGAGGGTTGTGTTACATCCACACCGGGAGGCAGGACTTGACATTGGCCCAATGAGACAGTCCCATCAGAAATTCAGAAAACCCAAAACCACAAAAGAGTATTGAGTTTTCATTTGAAAAGGGTTTGTTGTGAAGATCAACAAGAGTGTAGAAGAAATCCAGAGTGTTAGAAACTGAGACATGATGGTACCTGATGGCCCTCATAACCACCTCTCATCCAGCAAAGGGACTTGTCCCACCAATCCTGAACTTGTGACACAAACGACTTCTCCATTTCCTCGAACACACTGTTGCATTGCCGCAGAAGCTCCAGGGCAGCATTACAGTGAGAGAAGTTTGTGAAGGCACGTAGAGCAAGGGGTAATACAACTTTCTTAGTAAACAGCAATAAGTCTGTCACCCTCAAGTCCACCATGACAGGAGGAGCCTTATTTCCAAACCGAAAAACCAAGAAAGAAGCAGCCCAGAAATGGTCATAATGAAGCATTAGGTTTCCGCCTTTCCGCACAGCTTGCACTGCCGCCCTTGCTGCCAATTCACCCCCCTGCTTGCGAGCATAAGTCTGTGCAGTCAATGGAGCAGAATTCAGTTATTGCTGCTGCCGAGAAAAACATGTTTCTTTAACAAGTTTTTCATGGCTTCAAGCTAAAAATCATCAGTTTCTTTCTCTCTCTCTCTCTCTCTCTCTCACACACACACACACACAAAGACCTGATGGACTCGATGTAGTTTTTTTCTTGCAAAACTGCAAATCCCACAGTTTCTCTCCCTCAAACACAAGTCTACCTGATGACAACAACTTGGTGGTTGGTTAATCGCTGCTCACCTGTACAATAGCATGGAAGTAGATGCATCCTTCCTGCATGCTGCGACGGGCAATATTGCATTTGATCAGATGTGCACCTGCTTCAGCTTCCATGCGGCGGGAAGAAGAATTGGGTGCAACACAACACAAGAACATCTTGGTCACACCACCACCAACACCCTTACCTCGAAACCTGCGACGACCACTGCCACCACCACCTCCTGAAGAAGAAGAATCTTCATATAGCTTGGATGCTGCCAAGGCCAACAAAGAATAGGGTATTGCATATGGTGCAAACCACCCTCCCACCCAAGCCATTCTAGTGGCAAGATTCTTCTTCTCACCTTCTGAAGAAGAAGTTCCTCCATCCAGCAGAGTAAAGCATACATGCAGAAGCCTGACAAGAAAAGGGTTTCTCCGAAGAATGGCATCATCATTGTCCTCATCATCCTCCTCCTGCTGATCCTCCTTCTCCTCATTGTCATCATCACCACCATCACCATGTCTGTCTCTTGTTGCAACAGGAATTTCTTCTTTCACCTTGTTGATTAGATCCAGGAGTTCAGTGGGTCGCATGCGAAACTCAACAAGGATCTTACCAATGATGCTCAACCCGAGAGTGAGGCGAGCAAGTCGATCCTCAAGCTCCTTCAGTTTGTCATACTCTCGCACAGGGAAGTGCTGCTCTGGCTTGCCTCCCTTCATGAGAGTCAACGCCTCTGCCCCAGACAAACAGGAGAGCACCAAAAAGGGGAAAAAGAAAGGTGCCTGTTGTTGTGGTGCTTCTCGTTGTTGTTGTTGTTCCAAGTCCAGGATTTGTCTTCGCCGTCGAGTTGTGATGATCACATGGGAAGCACATCCTACTCTGGGCAAAAGCTCTGAGACAGGATGTCCATCCCACCAGTCTTTCTCCATCTCTAAGTTATCAATGATAAGCAAGTAGGGCACATCTCGTTGCAGTTCTCTCTTCACCTTCTCCACTGCATCTGCTTCCAGTTCTTCCAAACTGCGCAATCCTCTTCCACCTCCTCCTCCTCCTCGTGGTTCTGGACCCAACTGGGTGTCTGTGCTCACATCCACTCCCAGAAACAAAGACAGATGGTGATAGTTCTGCCGGAGGTACCTGGCTTCTCCTCCCACCCACAACACCATTCTGTACTTCTGGAGATGGGTGTAGGCGTACTCCAGCGCCAGCTCCGTTTTCCCAATCCCTGCAACGCCAGTGATGCACACAAGGTTTGGTCGTGCTCGCCTGCATGAGGAGGACGATGCGGCTGCAGAGGACGATGCTGCTGCAGCTGCAATCTTCTCGTTCGAGACTTCCTTGTTCTCGACATCCTCGGAGGAGCTCTTGGAGAATAGAAGAGACTCCAGAGTCTGCAGTTCTTTCTCGCGTCCGATGAAGTCGGTGTTTCTCGGGAATGGAAGCTCTTCCAAGTCCACCACTCTCTCGGCCTGCTGCTGCTGTTGCTGCTGCTGCCAGCGGACTCGTTCTCTGTGGTCCCAGGAGAAGGCGGCACTACTGCGACGACCTAGACGAGAACCCAACAACGCAACAGCTCGCTGGATGCAGTCGCGCCAGTTCCCGCTAAAAGCTTCCAGACGCCAGCAATCGTCGACGCGCACGAGCGACTCGACGACGTCTTTCCACTCGCGCTCTTGACCACCCTCGTACAGCTTCCAAAGCTCGCCGCCTTCGTGCTCCCAGATCCGGCCTCGTCGCTCCACGATGTCGCTCACCACGCAATCCGCGGGCGACAAGTCGAAGAAAACGGGAACCAAGTTCTTGCGCTCCAGGAAGGTGCGAATCTCTTGGATCGAGAACGGATTCCGGAAGAGCTTGCGCGAGATGATGACAATGCCGAAGGTGGCAGAGTTCATGATTCGCATTGCGATGTCGTGACTCCTTTGCTCCGAGTACAAGGAGCGATCTGCTACGAAGCATGCCACTCCCTGCAGCTCCAGTTCCGCTCGCATCCATTTGGAGAAGCGTAGCAAGCCTGGATCTAAGCAGCCGTAGACGCTGATGTAAACGTCGCAGCTGCTGCTGCGGGTAGGAGGAGGAGGATGCGCCAACGACAACGACGAGGATGATGACATTGCCAAAGCTCCTCCTCCTCCTCGGCGAGGCGACAAAGACTGAGGAAAGGTGCTCCTCTTCTTCTGTGGACTCTTCTTCTTCATCGGCGCCTTCAGCAGCAGCTGCGAGGACACTGCTGCTGGCGCAGGATGAGCGGGATGAGCGGAAGGAGGACCAGGAAACGGAACCTCGACGACAGGAGTGATCTCCGGGACAAATGGCGAGCGCGGCTGCTCTGTGGCGCCATGCTGATGAGAGGTGGAAGCTTGAGGAGGAGGAGCAGCAGCAGCAGGTGGGTATCGTTGCGAGGAAGCAGGAGTGAGCTTCAAGGGCGTGTTGCTGGCGGTGACATAGGACGCGGATGGTGGCGTGCAGGAGAGGAAGGGATTGAACGACGACGGAGAAGATGTGGCTTGCTGCTGCTGCTGCTGCTGCTTCAAGGGGGAGCAGAATGGAGAGTTGGAGGCAGCAGAAAGGAAGCTGACAGAAGAAGAAGACGAGGAAGGAGAGCGCAACAGTTGCGAACTTCGGGTGTGAACAACATTGGGGGGCGTGATCGAGGAGGAGGCTGCGGCTAACGAGGTGGTGGTGGGTGATGAAGGATCCTCCACAACAGCTGCAGATTCCGAAGAAAAAGATGACGACGAGTCGTCCACTGCTACTCGGAAGAAGTCGTCTGCAGCAGCAGCAGCAGCAGGATCCTCCTCCTCCTCACCAGCAGTGGCAGCAGCTGAATCGGCCACAGAAGCAGTCGTTACACTAGGATGGTGCGACGAAGAAGAAAAGCTGGCGGAAGTTGCAGTCGAGGAAGTTGAGGAGCTGCTGCTGCTGCTGCTGCTGACAGGTGGTGGAGGGGGGGAGGAAGAAGAAGATACGGAAGAAGTTGAAGCTGCTGGACCTGCTGCTGCTGCTGCGGCTACAGGAGGAGGAAGACGCGAGTTGATAGGACTGCGTGGAGGTGAAGGAGGAGCATGTGGAAGAGGAGAGGGAATTGGCGTAAGATCATCGGACGGTGGAAGTGGAGCTTCAAGAGGGGGTGGGTATGGGATTTGCTGCGAGTCTAGCAGCAACTGTACATGCCTACTGAGATTATGAGAAGCTGCTGCTGCTTCAGATTCTGTTGTTTCTGTAACTGGCAGCACAAGAGATGGAGTAGTAGAAAACGAGCAATGCAATGCCGCCGCCGCAGAAGACTGGGATGCTGCTCCTCCTCCTGCTGCTGCTGCACCTGCAAGCTCTGCATCCATACTAGAGCTTGCCTGCGTGCAATTGCAAAGTACTAGTATCCCAATTGATCTCTCAACACAAGATGGAAATTAGGTCATCGTCCAATTGCTTCTTCATCATGGAGCAATGCTCATGAACACCATGGAACCTGCTGAAGGTCCTACCAAAGATGCAGCAAGCTTAATGCTGCAATTCGCACATGAGTTCAAGAGAATGACAACATGGGTGAAGAAGAAGAGCACCACGCAGCAGCAGCAGCAGCAGCTGATGATCCACCATGTTCTCTCAATCTCCAAGTAGTTGCAACAATTCTTCTTCTATTTTGCTGCTGATCCTCCTGAGCTTCTGAATTCTCACTCATTGCAGCCTCGTGATCACAGAAGAAGAAGATTCATTTCACTGTCCATGTAACAAGTGCATTGTGCACAAACACCCACCCACCCACCACCACAGTTGCTGCTACAAATATGTATCCAAAAACAGGAAGAAAAAAAATGGAGCAATCCAAACTAGCTCCTCAAGCAAAACTCCACCGAGGTAGCACCCTGCTGCTGCAACTCAGGCTGCAGCAGGCAGAAAAGAAAGGAAACACATGAGATTTTGCTACAACCATGTGCAACATTCCCCCCAAAAATACAAAAACCCTAAACCCTATAACCCCTATAACAACAACCAACACCCACTAGCAAGAAATCACAAAAGCCAAAACCAAAAACAAAACCACCACAACCACAACCACCACCACCACCACC
>Ga0116231_10002571_pt1 | contig 37968 bp, 25 predicted proteins | sample S1TSphgellanicum_2_FD_89695 | JGI IMG/M metagenome (GOLD analysis project Ga0116231, IMG submission 89695) | Host-associated microbial communities from peat moss isolated from Minnesota, USA - S1T2_Fd - Sphagnum magellanicum MG | ecosystem: Host-associated > Plants > Peat moss > Unclassified...
ACTCCCATCATCCACCTTCCAAAGGGAGACTATGACTGCAGGTGCTCCAGCTTGCAGGAGTGCATGCCATAAGCTAAAAACCCCCTCACTAGTGACCTCCCCCTTTCCAGTCTGACACACACTCAACACCATCAGCCCTGTGTGAACTCCACCTGGTAGTGCAGTGATCTCCTCTGGGGTTAGTGTCTCTGATGCAGTAGCAAATGCCTTCTCCAAGCTCCCTCTACCGAAAAGTCGTTGTCTTGCTGATCTTAAGGATGAAGAGCCATCACCATTCAATTCTGAGGCAGCCTTCTGAGAAACTGAGAGTAATGGTTTATGGCCTTGCAGAACCAAAGCTCCATTTGGGTGGGCAAGGTCAACAACACCATGAGTTCCAAGCACTACCAAACATGCACTTGAGAGGTCTTCGATAACAGGCTCTTTTGTCACCCTTCCACCTACGATTGCCTCAACATTGAGCAACTCTGCAACTTCTTCTTCCTCTTCAGTGGCTCCCTTCAGCTGATCCAGACCAAGCCCCAGTGGCTCTGGGTTGCCAGCCACAAAGGCCAGCCCCACTGTCTCATTCCTGCAAGCAACCTCAAATGCTTGTTGCTGGATAAAGCACTGATGAGATGAGGCTAATGGTTTTCTCCTGTATCAGAAATGTTTCTTTGTTATGAAGTACGCAAAATGGAACACTATGCAGGATAATATTGGGGCAAAAATAATATTGCTACAATACCAAATGTGATCTGTCACAGGGGCCACCAATAATTCAGTAAGAATCTGGAGACCCAAAAGAGCTGTTTTCTGATGCTTCATTATTGCTGTATGTGTGTTTGTAACATTGGCCAGAAGTGCGGTGCCCAATTTTGTCCTTTCCATTCACTGGAAAAATGCTTTGAGGATGGTTCTGTGACAATGAATCAAGCGATCAACCCCAGCCCTGAGAACATCTGCAAAGAGTAAATTTTCATCATCTGCATACATGTACTCAACTACTGCGGTTCCCTGCCCACATTTCCCCAATGCTGGAAAATGAACTTTTCTGCCAAACTATCATTCTTGTCAAACCATAGTGGGTCTGCTGAACTAACCCCAGCACTCATGGTTCCAGGCCCTGCTTCCCCTTCCCATGTACTTCTGTACTCTTGCTGTGTATGTTGATTGGTCTCTATACTATCCATTGCAATGGCTTCAGAAGCACTTGACGGCCCTACTATATCCTCCAAAATTTGTCCACATCCTACTTTCATGCATTTCAAATCATTTTCCAACCCCCCTGAGATAATCTCTTCCGTGAAATTATTCTCAGAAGTTCCTAGATCACAAGTATCTGGCGCTGGTATGTCTGCTCCCTCTGCTATGCCCCCTGATCCTGGGTGATTCAAGTGGAGGTGGTAAAGGTCATTAAAAACCGATTCAAGCTCTGGTAGGACTTTTCTGGCTCCATTGTCCACTACCATTCTACTCCTGTGAATGGCAGAGTTGTTTGTGTGTTGTCCTTTTTCAGCTAGTTCCAGCAAATGGGTTACTGGATTTCCTTCAATCTTGTGCTGAAACAAGTGCATATGACCTCACTCAGCCCACAGTAATGCTTTTGTGCACTCTTTGGCATCAACATACAGATGTTGTAGCTTGATGAACATGTGCTTCATCTCACTTCCAAAAACTGTGACCCAAGCAACTTCAAGATCTTTGTATTTCCATCTCAACAGCTGCAAACAAGAGTGCTGCTTCTCAAGTGATTACAATGGCATCAGCAACTGCTTCCTTGGCTTGGGCCTCGATGTATTTGGGCCCTGCAATCAGAATCTGGTCCTGACCTGCCAACTTGAGTGCTTTTCCCATGATTTCTTGTGCCTGAGGTTCCTTTCAAAGATTGTGGAGCAATACAGCCTGGCCTGCATAAGCCATTGCTTGTAGATGTTCTGTGAAGGGCTGACAAACTAAAATTTCTGTTTCCTTTTTGTACTCTTGAAGTCCCAATTGACAATTGCCCTGCCAGTCTGTGCTCTCCTCGAGCAAAACTCAGGCACAATTCAACCAAAACTCCATCTCCCAATTTTGACTTCCAACCGTTTTGGCGAAAGCTGCTGCTTCTTTGAACATCTCTAAAGAATGTCCAAATTCTCTACTATTGAATAAAAATTTACCTACCTTATTGGATCTTGAGAACATTGTACCTATGTCATCCTTAGCCCTAGAGATTATGAAACTGCTTTTGAGGTACAATGAAACTTGCCTGGATTGAACACCCCTATGTTTAGTTCAAAGTGTTCAAAGTAAGAAGGTGTTCATTCTAAGAGTGACAGTAAAAATTGGTGTTTTATTGGGTTTTGTGAAAGAACCGATCAATTGTCATAGTCTTGGACATTTGCATTCAATGTTTTACGAGATGCTTGCACATTTGTGACAACAATGGAATGACTTCATCCAGCTGCTCAATTGCTGTAAAATCCAAAAGAATTTGAAGTGCTTTTAATGCTTCCGTGACTATTGGTTTGGGTAGTAGAATTCTAGTTCTTCCTCTTCAATCTCAAGTTCCACCTGTGGCACAGACAAAATCGTTTCTTCCCAACCATCATCCAAAGTATCAAAAGCTGGAATGGCCTCAATAACATTTTCTTCCTCCACTTCTATTCTTGTTGCTCTAGCAAGATGGAACATCTCTTATTGATTTTGAGCTGGTCAGTCATCTTGTTCTGGTTCTGTTGCATTTTCATTTAGACTTGCCTTTCAAAAGCCATTTTTAATGGTTGAAGCATCGACTTGGTCCCAGCTTTGAGAGACCGAGTCAATGGCATCACCAACATTTACCTTTTTTATAGCATCAGCTAAAGTAGTCACATCTTCATGGGATAAAAGAAATTCAAGAAGCATCTTGTCGCAACCCCACTTTGGGGCTAAGTGTGAGAATGCAACTCACACTCCCAAAAATGGGAAAATGGAGTCCTCTGGGACTCCCGAAAACTCAGAAGATGATTTGAGGGGTCAAGTCTCCTTGCCTTGACACGTTTTTTATATCAATAGAAAGTTTTTGAAGCGTAGATGTCCAAAATGGCCTCGCATTGGTCATTTGGACATCTGCAGCCCAAGTTATGGGCAAAAGAAGGGTCGGGAGTCAAACTGCCAATTTGACTCCCGACCACTAAAAGTCGGGAATCAACCTCTTCCCGATGTCGCCTCAAGGAGTGCGACACAGCGTTGGAAAGCTTTTGACAAGAGCTACAACTTTGGTTAGAGCTCGTCCCAATTTAAGGTCGGGGTGAGAAGCTATGGCCATCCAAAGTCCCGGGACTCCAACCCGGGACAGTTTCGGGACTCTAACTTGGGAGTCCCGGGAAAAAGAACCATTCGGATGTAGCCTCCGCGGTGAGACGTAGAGAATACTATATGGGGGAAGGTGGTGACTTCCCCCGAGTCCGGGCCGTGGTGAGTCTTGTGTGTAAAAGTGCCCGTGGCTTATCCCAACACCTAAGGGTGTTCCCAAATGTGAACTAACCCTCTTGTGGTTGGTTTTGGATGCAGATTCGTGCTTGATCTTCTAGTCCATCTTCCTAGTCTAATCCCGGGACTTCTAGCATGCCCCTTTACCCCTCTTTAGTGCTGGAAGTCGGGAGCGCCCCTCAAGTCCCAACTTTCTACAACTACACATAGTTGGACCCTCAAGTGAGTTCAACAAGGGACTTGGGAGTGCGTCACATCTTGCGATATTTAACCTTAAAGTTTCGTATGATTCTAGAGTCCAAAGGCTGGGTCCCTGTTGTCATGTTTGATGGAAGGAAAATAAGCTTGACGTTGGAAAGCTCCATTTCTGGATGACAAGGAGCGTTGTCGAGAAAAATAAGGGCCTTTCGGTTTTCGATTTGCATTTTAGCATTGAATTTCTAAAGATATTCCAGAAATATCGTTCTTGTCATCCATGCTTTGGAGTTTACCTTCCAGATGATTCGACGAGGCAGCTATTTGTTGAAAGCTCATGGCATCTACAACTTGCCAATCACCAGTGGCTTAAACTTCTCACCAATTGCTGAACAGAAAAGAGCAATGGTAAGTCTCTCCTTGGCTAACTTGCCTACTTTGCACTTTTCTCCTTGTAGTACCAAGCTACGATTTGGCACACCTTTCTAGAGAAGTCCAGTTTCATCCACATTCCAGATATCCCTTGTGTCATAGCCTTGAATAATGTTGGGCAAGTTCTGTTTCCAGTGGTTGACGACATTTTCGTCCATTCCAATGCTTTTTCCAAACAGCAAACGAAATTGTATATAGTGGCGCTTGCGAAACGCCTCCAACCAACCATTCAATGCCTTGAAATCGTTCAAACCAATGTTGGCCACCACTTATAGAGCTTTGGTTTGCAAAATTGGGCCCAAAATGGGAATGTTTCAACAACGAGCATTGGCGAACCATTCATAAACTCTTTCATCTATGACCTTGCCATTACCACTGACTCGCATAGGTCTTTTCTAAGAATGACTTGTGAATTCAGAAATAGAACTTATAATTTCACTCTTATTCTTTTTCCAGTTGATAATCATACCGATAGATACTGAGTACTTTGCAGCACAAGCTTTCACAGACATCCCATTATCCAAATCTTACAATGCTTTGGCCTTCTCTACTAATGTTGTTTGGATGTACTTTTTTTTCCCACTCATGGTTCGAGTCTTTCTTCTCTTTGAACAACACTTGAATGCGTTACAACTATTATACGACGAAATCAAAGTGAACTGTGAAATGACCGTTGCACTCATGGAATGACTCACGCAGGTGTTCAATGTGACGAAGACTATTTCAGTGGAGCGTTTTGGAATTTATGTTCAATGTTCAAAGTTATGGGGTTCATTATGAGAAGGTGTATTAATATGGCCAAAATCATCGTGCATCACGAAATGTTCAACATAAGGAGGGGTTCATTCAAAACGAGTGTTCAATTTGACAATTGTCACTGTAATCAATTCCCATTTTAAGGTCTTGCACAAAGCCGTTAATTCGGTGCCTGTTCAAATGGGCTCATTGGGAGATAATGTGTATCAGCCTTGTCAAGGGACTCATCATCCTCCTCCTCTGTAACCATTAGCAAGGGGATGGGATCACTTGCATCCCTTTCGAAAGTCGAAAAATAAAGTTTTTGAGGAAATACTTGACACGTTTAATGAAAGAGTCCACGTCCTCTAAGGTTCCTTCCTCGAGCTTCTCTTTGTTCTCCTCTCCCAATGCCAAGCAATGCAACAAAGTTACTTTCGTAGCTTCTGTTTCACTGTCATCACAACCCAACAGCAATCGTTCTCTCATCCAAGCACATTTTAACATTCCATTAAAACACTGTCGACTACTCTCATGACACAGCCACTCCATTTCCAGCAAATTCATTATGCCTTCTTCCCTTCTGACCAGACCACTTAACAAGTCAACTGCACGAACAATGAAATTGGAAGCAATAAAAAAACTTGGATTTTGACCGGTGGCAAGTTTCAAGCTTAGAGTGCCCACCTTAGATATTGCCCATCCCATAGGATCACTTAGTTCCCTAAAAGAGGACCTTTTTGTTTGTAGCAGTAGTCTTCGAAGCTAATGGAGTTGTGATTACTGAGTTGTTTAGTGGGTAGTAAACGGAATACAAGTTGAGGGCCGAAGTGACCTAGCCCCCATGATTACACCAGTTTCATTTGGGATGAATTCAAGTTCGTCCGAATTATTGGATCTCTTGCAGGCATTGAGGTTGGGTCAATTTTTTTTTCCCTCACTTACTTCAAGGCTATCCATTAAACAAATCTATTCGACTACCCAAGAATTTTAGAACCCCAACTACCTATTTTCGCCTCACCACAAACCCTAAACCTCGTCACCACTTAAGAGCAAATGTGATGCTGTAAAAGACAATGCTATAGAAGCAATGTTGAAGTGTTGTTACAGAAAACAATGTTACAAAGGCGATGTTGAAGTAATGCTGCAAAAGACAATGTTGCAGAAAACGTTGTTGAAATGGTGTTGCAAAAAATGTTCTTCCAAAAGATAACTAATGCATCTGTGGCAAGTAAGTGTACATCAACTTTTTTTTGTCTTCGCTTCTTTTTCATTCTTGTTCCCTTGCAAAGAAGACGATTATGAATTTGCACTTGTTTTCATCTTCTACTGTCCTTGTAAAATTACGGCAGAAGAAGACAATGAATGCAACACTTGTCATTGTCCTTTGCAACCCAAGAAAAGAAACCTTAATGTTGGTTTTTCTTGGGTTGTAGGAAATGACAACGAGCCTCTCAGCTCATGGGGAGGCTCGTCTTCGTCTCTCAGACAGATTCTGTGCACACAAAATGAATAGTTGAAAAATGCAAGGAGAGAACAAGTTTCCTGGTTTTTTCCTCAAGTGCAGGAGATGACGACGAGCCTCCTCGCTCATCATCATTTTTTTATTTTATTTTTCTCAAGTGTAGAAGACGAGGATGAACTAGGAAGCTTGTTTTCATTTGTTTGTTTTTTTTCTCAAATGTAGCAGATGACATCGAGCCTCCCTAGCTCATCATCATCTTTTTGTTTTTTTCCATCGTCAAATGTAGAAGATGACGACAAACCAAGAGGCTTGTCGTCATCTATTGTTTTTTTTCAAGTGTAATAGATGACAGTGAGCCTCCCTGGCTCATCATCATTTCTTTGTTTTTTTTCTTAGGTGTAGCAAATGACGACAAGCCTCCTTGGCTCGTTGTCATTTCTTTGTTTTTTTCTCAGGTGGAGCAGATGATGGCGAGCCTACTTGGCTTGTCATCATATCTTTGTTTTTTTTCCTCAAATGTAAAAGATGACGATGAGCCAAGAGGCTCATCATCATCAATTTTTTTTTTCTCAAGTGTAACAGATGACGATGAACCTCTTTAGCTCGTCGTCATTTTTTTTTTTCTCAGGTGTAGCAAATGACAGTGAACCTCTTTGGCTCGTCATCATCTCTTTGTTTTTTTTCTCAGGTTAGCAAATGACGACGAGCTGGGAGGTTCATCGTCCTTTTTTAGTTTTTTCTCCAGCATAGAAAACGACAATGAGCCTCTCGGCTCGTCATCATCTCTTGGTTTTTTTCCTCAAATGCAGAAGATGATGACGAGTTGGGAGGCTTCCGGTTCGTTGTCATCTCTTGTGAGCTCACTAGCTGCATCACCACTTGATGCATCATTATTGTACCTTCCTATACATGGGCATGTCACCACCCCCTTCTTATCACACCACACCCTCGCAGTTGTATCCAGAACTATTGCACAAAACCCACATTTCATTCAGAATTGCAAGTATTTTCAAAGATTGGGCTATCACCACTTGGCCTTCCTTGGTCACCATTCTAACTACTAAACTCTTGCAAAAGGGTGGCATCTGATGAGCCTGGATTTTGCCATGGTGCCAAAGCTTAGGATTGTTGCGTGATTGCCACTATCATTGATACTGTACAAGCTCCCACTAGTTGAAACACTTCGATCAAAGGGAGACCCATTCAATTTAATTTGATTGAACTCCCCACTAATAGGAAAATATTTAATGCCATTCACATGGTATGTGCTTAGTTCAATAGTTCTCCCATTGCTAGCAAGAAAAAGACCTCGAAAATAACCATCATACAACAAATCAATGTCAGCACCCTTGTTCTCACTTTTGATTCCATTCGATCCATTAGGGTTAAAGTAGGAGTGTGAAGAAACCATGCCTGAGGGTCCTACTTCGTCTGGTGTAGCCCTCACATTTCGAGGGTGGTGCTATTACTGAGTAATCAAATTCTTCCATGGTTTCATACCCCAAGGCTTGCTTGGATGTGGTGCCACCTTGACTTCTATTGTTGATAATGAGCCTTGGACTTTCCGTAAGAATACTTGTTCCCGCTAGAATTTTGCCTCCTCTTGCAAAATCAAAACATCAATGACTCTGTAAAAGCATCTATTGACATAAAAGCTTTATTTTCTATGAAGGAAAATAAAACTTTTATGAATTCCACATTGTTGCTAAAATTTTGAATTTGTCTCTCTTGATTTGGAAGATCTAAGATTCAGTATAGATCTATACACATCTATCCTCACACGTATTAGGATGTCTACTTAGTTACAACATAGGCAACCCCAAATGCAAACAAAGATTGACTAGTATGTTGAAAATGTCAATAATCAAAGCTCACCCTAAACCCTAAACCATGCACTCCTCCCCTTATATCCTGAATGTTTCTATGTTTTCTCCAATGATTCTTGGATTTCACATATTCTTTTGTGGTAGAGCTTGTAACAGACTAAGACCCTTCCTTTTCATATATAAAACAATGGCATTACCAACGCATTTGGTGTTGGATGTGCTCTTCTAAAAAGAACCCATAATGAATTTTGACCAATTAAGAGCTCACATTACATTTTGGCTACCCAAAGAGGTTTGCATAATAATGATTAGGAGCTTGATGTAAGCACTTCACCAAGTTTAGGGTTTAAGGTTTTTAAACTCATCTCCGAAATGCTTCACACCTCAAAAGCAAGAACCAAAGTTCAATTTCAAAAGAGCACTTGTCATCCATCAATAAGAAAGTGCAGTTGCCACCCATTAAAATTTTAGAGTCATAAGGCTCAGTACTTCGAAATGGGTGGTAGTTGTTTGTTGTATCTTTGGCTTGCACAAAAAGAACTCTGCAAATTGAAATCCATGTTTTTCTTTCCACAAACCATCTTTTAGAGTGTTGTGTAAATCAACTTCAATAATTTTTTTACCCTGGTGATTTCATTGCTACTATACAACCAAGGTATTCAATGAATGCAATGTAATAGTGATCATGGCATGTTGCACATGAATTGCAAGTGGTAATTTGCAAGGTAGGTGAATTACCTCACGGTGTTTTTCAAACCCCACTGTGTAAATCTTATGTGTTTGTTTTCCACCTAACAAATGCAAAGGTAAGGAGGAAAGGGGCAATGAGGTATACAACATTTGGACAGGCTCCTAGCCAAAAGGAACCACATCGGTGATGCTAGCTAGAGTTTCTTGTGTGTGTTGGAAAATATTTTTATTCAATTTGTAAATGGGCATAATATAGTTGACAATTTTTCAAATTTTCAGAGATTTTGAGAATATTTAAACTAATGACTTTGTAAATGGATGCATGTAATACACTAAACAATTCACTCTTATTTTTGAGGAGGTCTTGAACTTTATTAAAAAATACTAGCATGTGGTGAGGCCATGTTGCATCATGTGTTCTCATTGTAATTACTGTTTTGCAGTGAGGCTGCATTGCCTTGAGTTCCTGCATTGCTTGCACAAGCTCACAATGTTGTGCTTAGACTGCTCCTATCTTGTTTTCTAACTCTAACTTGTAAAATGTATTTGCCCATTATGTTCTGGTGATCTTTGAAAATTTTGGCTTATTTTCATATGATTTGTTATGGAAATTCTTGAGAATTCTAGGAGGATAGGTCTTCTCTATGGCACATCTTCTAGTGGCTTTTAGTAAAAACATAAATTTCACTAGGTGACAAAGGACCAAAAGGGTAAAGAGAGTCTCTAGGTAGAGTTCTACTTTGAGTTTGATTATTTTAGATAAGAGAAATTCCTTTATTTTATTTTGAGAAGGGGTGGTGGTCCATACTAACTTGTTGTTGTCTTTTGATTTTTTCCCTCAAGTGCAAAAAATGACAATGAACTAGGATATGGGCTCATCATCTTCTTTTGCTATTTTTTTTAATCGTTGTACACAGAGGCACCACATGTCATGCCCAAGATCTAATGTAATTATTAATAAATTTTCAATTATAAAAATTAATTTATACTGAATTCATGTAAATAATTAGTCAACATAACCAAATAATTATAATAAAAATAAATTTAATAATATGACTTTATGATTTTTATATTAATTCAATTAAATTATAATGAAAAATATAGTTTTAGTAATTAAAAATTACAATTAGACTATATTAATTAATTTAAATCAAAAATAAAACTTTTAAAGTATAAGGCTTTTATGCCTTTTAAATATAATGAACAATATTTATTATTATTGATATTGGGAACATTTAAATTTACAATTCTTATTGTTTCAAGTTGTTTTTGTATAAAAAAGTTATAGCAAGTTGGAAAAAATAAGTTACTATCCTTTTTTAAATGTTGTTTACAATTGTTTGTTTTAAGGAACTTGAAGTTTTTGGGTAGTGGTGGCAATTACTATTGTTGGGGAGATTCCAACTTTTTTTTTTTTTTTTTGGATTAATTTTTGTTTAAGGATTTGAGTGTTTTTGTTATAAGATGCCACATCCTCGGAAGAAATTTAAACGCCAAGGAAAGGTGACTGCCAATAATCAACAAGTGAATGTTGTAGGAAATGAAGAAGAAATTGAAGTGGAAGAAAGAATTATCATCTATACTCCTACTTTTGAAGGTAAACCTTAATCCCACTCTTATTTTTGAAAGTAAATTTGTTGTGATGGATGATACATTTCACATGATAGGGTTTGAAAGAGTGTAATGCAACACATTATGAATAAAAAATCCCAATCCAAACCCTAAACCCCATCTTCATTCCCTATTTGAGAATGGGGATGGGGTATTTTTTTGCCCAATTTTTTCCAAGCAATATCCTCATTGTTTGAAGGTTTTAATTGCTAGCCTATTTGCAATGCCCTCCTTGTATTTAATGTTTATTTGTTAGTTTGTAATATCTTCATATTTTAAAAGTTCTCTTGCTAGTTTATTTGCAATACCTTCATATTGTGTAGGGTTTTCTTGCTAGTCTATATATGTGCAATACCTTAATATTTTGTAAGTTTTTATTGTTAACTTGTTTGCAATACTTTCATCATTTTTAAAGATTATTTTATGGTTTGATTTTGAATGTTATTCTTGTAGGGGCTTTGGTGGCTTCACATGAAAGTGATCATGTAAAAATACCACCAAATCATGTAATGGAAGATGCAGATTGGGTGCACGAAAGGTGAAGGTGGAAGTGCAAGATCAATGGATGCATGGACGCTTATGTAGTTAAATGGCTACTTTGTCAACATTTGGACAACAAACACGGGCTTCACATGGAGGTAGGCAAATTTGGCCATCCTTCTACTCGTGTTGGGGGACCAAGGCAACAAAATCACCATGCTATGAACACTCAAATTTTGAGCAACCCACATGTAAGGTAAAAGCAAAATGCAAAGAAGGCTCTCGATAGAGTGAAAAAAAAACAAAGTTAGAATGGGATGAACTCTAAGCCCAAGCGCAACAAATGGAAAAGGTTAAATGGCCTTTGTTGGTACGTTTAACCTCTAAAATCTTGTTGGGCATCATTAGGATTCTAGCATGGGGGGTGGGGTTCATCCCACAAAGTGCATGGGAGCACCTTGAAAAGGACAAAAACCTTGTTGAGACAATTCGTGCAAGCAAAATTACTTATGCAAAGACTTTGAAAGTTGCATGGGGTGTTTGGAATTGGACATTGGAGTCCAATAAACGCAACCGAGTCAAAGAAATGGATGCAATATCCAAGTATCATGATTCCAAAATCATTCATGGGCGGTATATTTCCATACTTATATATATTTTTAAAAACATTGTTTACATTTAACATTGGAATTTTTTTGTTTTTTTTGTTTTCTTATGTTAGGCTTCGGGGCACAACAAAGGAGGCTTTTGTTGCAAATGTAATTCGACTTGCGCTTGAGCATTATCAACTATTTACTCATCACCATGTAGCAAAAGCTATAGAAACTACAGCAAAGTATCGCATCAATACAAGCATTCCTTCTAGTTCATCCTCTTCGAAGGAATAATTATAAATATAACTTTAGTGCATGTATGCACCATTTTGTATTGAATCCATTATAAACTAATTTAACATGATATATTTTTGTCACCATCCTTTTTGTAGTGTGGTTACTTTAACATTTTTGTATCAATCCATTTGTTTTTATTTTGACTTCTAATTTTGGGATTTGGAGATTTTGGGTTAGTCTTATGCCATGTTGAACACAATACCCCCATCCATTATGAATGGATTACATTTAGTATAAACCAAATGAGCAATACCTTCATTTAATAGGGGTAGCACATTCTATGGCCATGCTAGAACATTTAAGCAATACCTTCATGCATTGCCCATTTTCATGAAAAGACCCCTTGGTGCATAAATCGGTTTAGGTATCGTAAACTTTTGATCTTCTCTTGTTTATGGTTGGGTTCTCCATAAAACGTTTCAAATTGCAATACCCACATATCAACCAATTCATGTTCATGTTCCATTACCCTAATATAAACTTTTGCTTAATATATGTTTCAAAGAAATAGGGGGGACATTAGGTTTAGGGAAATTAAGCCCAACCTTTTGTCATTAATTGGTTTTAAATAACCTTTTCCCTAACATTTATATTATTTTCATGGAACATTTTTTTAAATAATTTATTTATTCACATACACACATATATTTAATGAGGTTCCTATTTTTCTTTTCTTTTTCATTAAAGGAGAGGAGAATGAAAGTGACTCCATGACAAAGGTATGAATGATAAAAAAACCTTCCCACTAGTTGGGGTCCCCCCCCAAATTAGGTCTAAAACATAAGTTGATAGTCTACACACAATTTAGGGTTATGTAGAAATAATTCCAAAATTAGGTTTAACATTTAGTTCTAAGAAAATTGTTAAATTCCACCATTAAAGTTATGCAACCAACTCTTTTTGTGTTTATTTAATTTAGGGTCAATGTAGGATTTTTTGTTACATACAAAGGTTTTAATTCAACATTTTAAGGTTCATTATATAGGTTTGCCTAATTTTTCAAATTCAAACCTATGCATGCATTAGGTTGTAATGTCTACAGGATGAGGGTTAAAGTTTTCATTTTGTAATACCGTACCCTATCACCCTATGTTAAATCCCAAATTGCAATACCTAGGTAAATCTATGTTATGTAACCCCTTTCATTTCGTAATGCAAATACCTATTCCTTCATCATCTAAGGTTATGTAAGATCATCTTGTTTACCAAATGCAATACTTGCATTTAGTGCATAAAAATAATAGGATATATCCAAAAGATACCTATTTAAAAAAAATTAACCAATTATCAATACCTTCATCTTTAGGTGTAAGCATTAGTTGTGGGCATGTCCTGATTTTTCCAAACCTTAATTTGCAATACCTACATTGTTTGTAGTGAGTGTTAAGGTGATCATTAAGGTAATTTTACCTTTATTCTATAATGTAATATTACCAATTTACCATGATAAGCTTATCTTTATACCTACATAAATTTATATTATGTACCCTCACCAAAAGCCCCCTTTTGGTTAATAAAAATTTATTATGTATGTATTGCAAAAACTTAATCCCTCATAAATTAAGTTTATTGAGGGGGATCTTGTTCACCAAATGCAATACCTACATTTAATGGACCAAATGTAATAAGAAATATCCAAATGATATTTATAACTAAAGCAAATCATCATTCTAATGAAAAAGGTAAGACAATACTTGCATTAAATGGTCAAATCCCCCTTTGGAAGGAATAGGGAATTTGCAATACCTTCATCTAACATAATTACTACCCACGAATATGAAATTAAATGTAATACTTGTGTTAGTGCTCGTTAACCTTTAACTATGATATACCCTAAACCTTGTAATACCCACATGCAATATTAATTAAATGCCACAAAAAACAAGATGGGTAAACATTACCCGCATATTGACCTAGTGATTATTATACAATCGACTTGCAATACCCACCTTTATATAATGTTTGAGTGAAATATTCTTGTTTGGGAGTTTTAAAAGATATGTGTTATATAGTTTTAATAATGTAAATTTAACTTCAAACCCTATATGTTCATTAAGACAAAAATCAACGCATTAACACATAAATAATATATTCTTTGACACAATTGTAATATGATGCACATTTTAGTAATGGAAAATTAAAATGGGGGATAGGTACAAACAAATTTGTGTTTTTTTTACTCATGAGCTTTCCTCTTACAAATATTTCCATGTTCTAACATCATCTCATGCCCATCCTTCATCCGGTGCATTGAAGTACCAAGTCCATCATTGATGCAATGAAATACCATGTCAAGATGCATGACTTCATTCACCTTGGAAAGGCAAATACCTCGTACATTTGTTGCAATAACACGCAACAATGATGTGGTGTGGTCTATGAATTAAACTCCACCTTCTTTGACTTCATTAATGATTTCTTGCATTATGTCACCCATTCAAGCAAATGTTTTTTCCATGGAGGTGGATGAACTTGAAGGTTGGTTGTGATCTTTCTATTTTTCCACATTAGGGGAGGTATCATTTCATTTCATAAGCTTGCACATATCAACAACCCATGGTTTTTCAGAGTGATTTTCATCAGCCTCATCATCATCAGATTTATTGTCATAAATGTGCAAATAGGTAGGGTCCGTAAACATGGCAACAAAACCTCCATGATCAGATCCATACCATGTCTCACAATATTGAATGATATTTTCTTTAGTGAAATCGATACATGTAAAAAAAATGGCAATTGATGTTTACACAAATTACCACGCAATGCCCATTCACATGTGCAACAAACATACTTGGTGAAAGGAAATGGGACCTTATATGTCATATTTAGATGTTTTTGGCTTCGTACCATCCATGCATCACTAATTTTGTTCAAATCATCTATCCCATGGTTGACATTGGTATGAGGGATCAATGTGGCTTTTGTAACGCTCCTTTTCACAATGCGTTTCACAACCTTATTTCTTATGAACCTACGTTTCTTCATTTCAATTGTGTGCATGTAGTGTCTTGCAACCATTGTCATGAATCTCCACACTAATTAATAAATTCATCGACCTTGAAACCCTTTTGTTTCCAAAGAGAACCAACGTTTCAATGCCCCATGGTATGACACAATTGATGTCTATGTGTCCTGGTTTGAATGTGGCACTCGTTGAAACCCCACCATCCACAAATCTACAACAAGATATAATGTGCATCCATAAATTGTTGTGTAGGTATTGCATTTCCTTTTACCATACATAGTATGGATTAGGGTCATAATGTGGGTATTTCATTTTTCCCCCATATATAATGTGCATTTTTAAATTGTCATGCAGGTATTGCATTTAAAGCTTCCACATATAGTGTGGATTAGGGTCATAATGTGAATATTGCACTTTGCCCCTACATATAGTGTGCATCTTTAAATTGTCATGCAAGTATTACATTTAATGCTCCCACATATAGTGTGCATCTTTAAATTATCATGCAAATATTACATTTAACGTTCCCACATATAGTGTGGATTAAGGTCTTAATGTGGGTATTACATTTAGCGCCCACATGGGATTACTATGTCCACCATTGGTGTTTTTACCTTAATTCAAAGAATCAATATTTTTGGATATGCACAACATGGTGCAACAAAAATAATGGATTGAAAGTTAATTCACGTACCAACTTGGAAATAATAGGTCCAAAAATATCGAGTCCATGAATCACCAAATAAATGTTGGGTGAAACTTTCAATGATCTTGTTTCTCCCATGAGTCATGAAGGCTTTCAATGCTTTCACTTGGTTCAATGGGCATGTACATGATGGTGTGAAGGTCATTGAATATTGCACGTCGCACTTCATTGTTTTTGGTTTTTTCCATCAAATGTAAGTGCCAAGCCTTTAAGACGTGCCACACGCAAAGGTAAATGGGCACTTGATTGTTGCCCCACACAATCTTAACCATGCATAAAAATACCAATTTATTATCATTTCAACTAATAAAATTATTTAAAATGGAGAATGTGGGATGAAATTTTGAAATGGTTGCATGTACATAAAAGTTAAAAAAAAAGTAGAATGAAAATAAAACTCATTGCAATGCTCATAATTCTTATGGAACATCATCAACGATGAAACATGAAGGTTTCCATTTAAGGTTTTTCCTTAAAAGATTTATTTTCAAAGGAGTTAGCCATTCCACCAAATCATCGCATGTTTGGAAACTTGTAATGATCCATGCAACTAGCACTCCAGTGCGATGTGCATCAAACACCATCAATGCGAACAAATGAAATTTCACATCATCGGTGCCGAAAGTGGCATCCATTGAGATTGCCCGATTATCACCTAATGAAACCATGGCTTACAATTGAGATGGGGTTTGTATCCCTATTGTGAATGGGACATGAATCCCATTATCTTCATTTGCATCTTGAAAATAAAACACATCATCTGGATGATTAAATGCCCATGTGCGAAGGGAAATGGCCAGATTTTGGTGTAAATGCCAATTCCTTTTTTTGTGTTTGTGATCCAAGTAAGCAACGTTTTGTTGTCTAATGAAATCATATCTTGTCATCACTTCTCCTACATTGATTTTAGCCCACCATATTGCCTTATGCTTATCATATATTTGCTTGACGGTGTAACCTAAACTCAATTGGGTCCAAATGTGGTCCTTGAGGGCTTGTGACATTCGTGGGGCAAAAAAAAGATGGTTGTGTAATGGAATCAAGGTCATGTTTGCCATGTGCAGGCTCACCATTGATCCGCATATGAGGTCGATGGTAAAAGATTATATCTGCCACCTTAGGTTGTGTGTACAATCGCCTAATGGAAAATTGAATTAAACAACCTCATTTAATGGATCAATGGTGATTTGGGTCTCCACGATTATCTTTCGGCCCATACCCACATGTATACCTACAAAATATGACATCAATTTAGGATTTAAAATTTATTACAACATGAGGTTAAAAAACAAGTTCCATATAACAAAAGTGAATAATAGAACATCATACCAAATATGGTTGAGGTGGTTTTGGTTTCTTGGCATTTTTACATTCTTGTGAAGGTACCTATTTATAAATGTTCCATTCCATTGAGGAGTTTTCATGGCTTCGTTCACCGTTTAGAAATTTCGAGATTCATGCATGTGCGATGTATGCACATTCAACCTTGATTATTTGTGCCCCTCCATGTCGAACATTTTTTTTCCACACCAAGTCCATGTTGTTAAAGGGTGACTTCTTTGGGTTTTGAATCTCAATATATTGAAATTTTGAAGCACGACCCATGTTTGAAACTATGCCTTGAGCTAATTGTACAAAAAATAATAAATTGATATTGATGTCCAAAACTTTATATTTGTAATATGTTGAATTTCATGTTAATTTGTATCCTTCATCAAAACCTTATATAATCATGCACATAATACCCTAAATGCTAAGTATGGAGAACATATAATATGGTCTATGGCCATAATTGTAAATTTTAAATTCATATTATCTATGGATAATCTAAATGTAATACCCACATGATAGTTAAGAAACTACACTATTTATGGAAAAAATAAATGTAATATTTACAGGACAATTTTAAAATGCACATTATATATGGGGGAAAATGCAATACCTACATGACAATTTAAAGATACACACTATATGTGGGGGCAAAGTGGAATACCCACATTATGACCATAATCCACATTATATATGGGAGAGGGAAATGCAATACCTACATGACAATTTAAAGATGCACACTATATGTGGGGGCAAAGTGCAGTGCCCACATTATGACCATAAACCACATTATATATGGGAGAAAAAAATGCAATATTTGCATAACATTTTAAAGATGCACACTATATATGGGTGGCAAAATGTAATATTGGCATTATGGCCTTAAATCCACACTAACTATGGGAGACCAAAATGCTAAATCCATATATCAAACATGGAACATTCTTAGTGGAATTTGATGACTGTATTAAAACCATCCAAGGAAATTGATTTCCTTAAATTAGGAACAAAACAATAAGAAAACATAAGAAAATGATTAAGAAATAATATCATACCGTTAATGTTAAAGGATGATATCACATTCAAAAGAGTTGTGTCTTGATTTGAAAACACAACCTAAATAAATCAACACACATTTCATTAAGCCTTAAATTTAAAACCCTAAATAATCCTAATGATAAATGTTCTCAACCTAATGATTATACAAATAAAACTACAAATGGAATACAAAAAACATTTATAACAACTATGTTTTGAATTTTTAAGTTAATCAATTAAAAATTATAATGGATGGAAACATTAACTTTAGAGTTCAAAACTAATTACCCCAAAAATTTATATATAAACCTAAACAATTTTAATGGTACATGTCATAAAAAATAATAAATATATAAAGATATACAAATGCCACAAAAAATAATCTTTTAGGAGTGAGTGATGAATTAAATTGAAACACGATGAAAAGAAAAATTAAATGAATGAAATAAGAGTTTATTCTTTTACCTTTAATGTGGTCACTTCAACTTGAGACTTTCTTCATTCACCTTCAAAAGAGATAAAATGCATCTTGTTACAAGTATTTGTATGTGAAAATTTGGCCAAATTTCCCCCCTAGAATCCAACCTAAGATTGATTTTGATTAGTATTAAAAATTGTGCAAATATTCATAAATGTTTGATGTCTTTTTAACTCTAAATTTATCAAGCATATTCTTTAATTAAACTAAGTACATCTTGCATTAAATGGTCCAAAATGGAGGTAGAGGACTGTTGCCAAAAAAAATTTACAATTACAATACCCACATTTTACATTATAATTTTTGCAATTGAAGTCCATAATTTGCAAGTGCATAGGTAGGTATAATGATGTGTGGGTAGGTAGGTTTTGCCAATAAATATATGTTTTGCAAATAGTTAAAATGGCATTACTAAAAAATGTATCTACTGTTTTGGTTAATTTTTGGAATAGGAATTAAGTAGAAATTTAACCAATAAGATATATAAAGTTTATTAAGAAATAGAAGTTTAATTAAGAAAAAATATATGTTTAGCCAAAATATACAAATTTAACAAAAAAGAAATATAGGTTTAACTAAGAGAAATAATTTTAACTAAAAAGATATATAGGTTTTGCCAAGGGATATAAGTTTAATCATGAAATATAAGTTTAACAAAAAAGAATATAGGTTTAGCCAAAAGATATAATTTTTGCCAAAAGAGAGAAGTTTAGCCAGTAACATATATAAGTTTAGCCAAGACAAAGTAGTTTAGCAAGACATATAAGTTTAATCAATAAGAAATATAGGTTTAACCAAGAGATAAAGTTTAGCCAAAAAATATAAGTTTAACCAAGAAGAAATATAGGTTTAGCAAAGAAATAGAAGTTTAACCAATAAGAAATATAGGTTTAGCAAAGAGATAGAAGTTTAACCAATAAGAAATATAGGTTTAGGCAAAAAATAGAAGTTAGTTAATAAGATATATAGGTTTAGCTAAGAGATAGAAGTTTAGTAAAAAAAAAAATAAGTTTAGCGAAGAAATAAAAGTTAACCAATAAAATATATAGGTTTAGCCAAGAGATAAAAATTTAGCCAATAAAATATATAGGTTTTGCCAAGAGATAGAAGTTTAGCCAAGAAAAATTGTAAGTTTAGCTAAGAAGAAATATAGGTTTAGTTAAGAGGAGATAAGAGTTTTGCCAAGGTAAGTAAAGGATTACTTGTTAGTTGGTAGGTAGGGCTAAGATTTAGGTCAGTATAATAGCTAGGTGGGTGGGTAACATGGAGGTTAGGGTTGGGAAAAAATTGGCAATGAAAAAAAAATTGGTCAAAGGTCAATAGCCAAAAAAGATTAACTGTGGTAGAATGTTAGTTAACGTAAAGTAAAGAGGTGAATGAAAAAGAGGTGCATCATCCAGCCCATCCTATGGATAGAACGGCCAAGTGGTGCAATCATGGGGGTTGGTTCATTTTGGCCCAAGTTGGGCAGGTTTACCTCAATAGAAGACCTTTTGTTTAGCGATCAGTGGGAGGCGAATAGGCAAGCAGGAAATATTAAGCACGAAGCTAGGGTTTCTATTTGTCATCTTTTGTAAAAAGTAGTAGCAATTGGAGGAGGCGAAGGTTCCTTTTGCCAAGAAGGAAGGAGGGAAGGAAGGGAAGGAAACAAAGTTCGAGATTCTAGGGTCAATGACATTTTTATAAAAAGTTTATATTGAGAAAAAGGTCATAGGAGTGGATTGTGTTTTCCTTTAAGGGCCACTCTAGTCGGGGTAACCGGTCCACTAAAAGTCGAATTAAGAAGGTTTTTTTTGTTAAGTGTTTTTTTTAAAAAATTCAAATTGTGACATAAGTGGATTGTGGGACCTAATCAACAAGGGAACAAAAGTGAAAGTAGGAATACATGGTAATAGAAATTCCTTACAAGGCAAGTAAAAACCAATGCAACATAAAATCCATATCTTGTTGGGTCACCTAGCTAATTAAGACGCCGTGGTGCGTCATAGGAGTGTGTGAAAACATAACAAGCTTTTCATTATAAAGTTAGGTATCATTTGAAATTTTGTTACACATAATTTTTGAAGTGGATTAGGATTCTTGTGAAAAGGGTAACCAATCCACCAAAGTCGATTTTTAGAAAAAAATTGTATGACATTACTTATTTTAGGTCCTATAGGACTAAAAACAAGGAGTGCAGTTTGTAATATTTTCGTAGTAGGGTGTTTGAACCCAATATAATAATGATTATGACACCCAAGCTTATAACGAAATTAAAGTTTGGTTTTGGCATAATGTCCTAGCTAGAAACCTTTAGGAGGTTATCTATCTTTTTCCTTTCAATTTGTTTAGTTTTGTGTTGTCGACTTTGTGGACTTAAAAATTGCCCTAGCAGTAGGAAGCTTTTAAAAAGTGGGGCTTGTGTTTTTAGTAGGCGTCTTTCATTGTGGGCACCAAACGTCCCATGTCTTTTAATTCAATATGTTTTATTGAACCTTGTAGTTCCCATTACCCATTTATTTTATCATGTGCCATCACCGACCTATTTTCCACCTCATCTCCCATGCAAACCACAAACCACTCACTAGTTCCCCCCCATTTAACAAACCACACACCACCTATAGTTCCCTTTATTGGCCCCTAGTTCTTCGTGTGAATGTGAGGTTCCAACCTTACATTTTCCCAAACCCCTTTGATCATGTAAAGGTAGGACCTTTTCCCCCTTCCATTACATTAACCCCTATAGTTGCTCACAATCAGACCCCCCGACCTACCCCCATTTCCTCAACATGTTCATAACCCTCACCTAAAGTCTCTTGCCTTTCCTTTGGGCCCCAATTCACCAATCAAAAGTTTGTTTGTCATCAACATTCTTGTCAAACATTCAATTCATTACTCTAAACCCTTATGACCATCCTAACTCAATACCCTCCCTTGCTCCCACCCCACCTACATCGGCATGGCCTTGGGTTTCATCATTAAATGTCCTTAGGTCCTTTCATTTAGGCTTTTGTCGTTCTCAATTGTACAATTACATCCCTATTGTTTTATGGCATGATATGCAAGTGGCATTTTGTTTTCCATTGGATAACCTAGAATAAGACCCCTATGATGTGGTAACTTGGCATTTATTCTTTTTGTTACCCCAATGGTGTCTTGTTTTGCCCCTTTGTGGTGGGGTAATAGGGCATAGGGAAACGTGGATTTGATTTAAGCATATAAGTAGGCAATTAGGAAAACTTGTAAGAAGAATTTTTTTATAAGCCCAAGTTTTAATAGCAAGCCCGAGCTCAATGCCTCTTCCCCAACATGATCATCCAACACATAATCACCTTATTTATAGTTTAATTTTTGGACATGCAAAGGAATACTTTTGAGCAAATCACATTTTGGCACCATTTTCCCTTGCACCCATATCCCCTAACACCACCTTAGTTCTCACTGCATAATTACACCTTGAAACAAATGGCTACCTTTTACTTTTCTTAGAAGATTATGAAATAGACCAAGGCTTCAAACTTTTGTCTTATTCCTTCCAACTAGCATTCCAATGCATGTTGCATTTATTGGTAAATGGTATTTTTGGGATGGTTTTTGAACATCTTTGGAATTTTTTTCATTTAAAAGATTCAACAAATGGATTTCCTTAATTGTTTCAACTTTGTTTTCATATCACACAAAGTCACATTCTGCCTCAAATTGCACATGTCCTTAGAGTAGCCTGCCTCTTAGCCATGACCAAACCGTTGTGGAGTTTGTCCTATTGTAATTGAAGAAACATTATATTCATTCACAAGCCATGTTTTATGTTTTCAATTCTTCGATGTTTTTGTAACACATTTATTCCCACATCAATTTGGAGTTGCTACTAAAGGTGATTATGAAACAATAATCCATGACATTAGATGCACCTTAGACCTTCACCTCGATTATGTTATTTTCTAGTTGGACAAGGCAAATGTTTTCAATTCGGTGTCAAGAGGGGTCATATTTCAAGAACTTTGTGTAGTAGGTGAAAACATCATACATCTCATCCCCTTTGTTCATGCATTTGAATCTCCCTTGTTTTATAATCACTGTAATTATGAGGTGATGTCATAATCAACCTATCTACCATGTGATCCCATTAAGGTGATCCCTTGGGAGGGGACTATTTGCTTTAGTTCATTTTAGGGCCTTAAGTTTTGCAATTAGTCATTTTTTTTGTATATTTCCATCCATTATAGATGACATTCACATCATAAGCCCCCCTTCAATTATATCTTTTACATATGAACATTTAAAAACTAAACTCCATGTAATGTCTTTCTATCTAACCTTAGAAATGTGTAGCATGATCACTTTCTGTCCTACCTCCTAACTTCAACACTCCATCTCAATTTTACATTCCATCGAAAGGTATTAGAATTTTAGGGGTTCCATTAGGCACCTCATCATTCACATCATTCTTTAGGCAAACCCATCCTTGGGTGGTACCATTAGAAACCACTTCAACGAATGGTCAACGAACCAAAAACAACTAAATAATTTTTCTAGGCCCTTTTTGTTAAATATATTCACCATTATAAATTATTATTTTTTCATGTTTATCAATTGCATGCTCTAATGTATGGCTTGAAGTTCATTTGGGAATTTTTTAAAATGGAAAATTTTAAAATTTTATATTCTTAATTAAAATGGCCCCTTAAAAAATCGATAACTTTAACTTTGGAAATTCATAACTAAATCATATTTAATCAATTAATTACCACATAAAAACTTTAAAATAAAATTATTTTCAAATTCTTAAGATAAAAATTCATAAAAAATTTTCAAATTATGTTTCAAATTTGTGTTCCTAACTGAAAAATTCAAGGTACATTCTTGAAACTTTTTCTAAAATGCAATGATTAAGAACACCAAAATACACAATATTTTAAACATTATGAGGTTTTCAAAATCTATGGAACATAATAAATTTTTTCATTGAAAAAAAACTATGAAAATGTTCGTTTAAATGTTTCGTATGATTTTCAAAGTTTGATGGGTCCATGAAAACCAAGGTGTGATGTTCCTAGTGGTAGCACCCAAGAATGGGCTTGCCTGTTCATTAAAAATGCCTTGTTAAAGGATGTTTGACATGTGAAACTTTTTTTTATAATGGGTGATGTTTAAATAACTTTTGGAATTCTAACCTATTGTTTTGTGCAATGACCATTGTATTTCTTACAATGCATACCTCCCTCCTCCACTTTCATAGCGTCCCTCCTCTTTTACCTTCATAGAGTCCTTTATTTCTTTTTAAGAGCCCATAATTATGCTTATATTAAAAAAACATTTTTGATTTAGTACATAACATCATATTTAAATAAATTTCCAAAACATGAATAAATAATTACAATTAGAAATAGTTAATTTAAGATTTTAATTAAGGCATGTCGGTTTTTTTCTTCTTAAGGTTATTATATTATCGTAATCACACTTTATACCCATGTTGGCTAATTTCAAGTTTTCACCAAGTCCATGATTGAAACCTGAACATCACAAATCTACATGAATGAAAAATTGACCAAAAATTGCACTTAGCAAGTTTACATAGATCAAGACTTAATTAAGAATAAAACCTAGTAAGTCTTAAAGGTTCTATACAAGGTCAAATTCATAGAGTTAATGGCTTGAATCATAGGATTGTAAAAGGTTTAGGATTTCTAGGTTCTATGGTTTTTTGTTTGAGTTCTAGGTAGGTTCAATGTTTTAAAGTCCTAGGTTTTAGTGCTAAGCTTTAAAATAAATGGGCATCTCCAAAGGCAATACCAAAATGATTTTTACACAAATATGTTGCAATGTCCTTTATGTTGAATGGAGGCCCAAATAAGGTCGATAAAGGTGAAGACCATTGTTACCTATACGTTCCTTATTGTTGTTCTTGGGAGCAAGTTGGGGAACACCATGAAATTCTTTTGGGAACTTGGTGGAAAAAATTTCAAAACACCAAAATCTGAAAAAACAAAGTTTAAAAATAAATGTTGAAATATTTATCTTTTAGAATAAGCCAAAATTAGCCTTGACTTAAACCTAAAACTCAAGTTTCTTATAAAGGTTAAACCCATTGAACTTGAAACCAAAAGGTCTTCCACTTTTTATTTCATTTTTAATTTTTAAACTCTAGATCAAACACAATGGTTCTTGGAAAAACCAGCTAACAATGTTTTATACCAACATAAAATAGTTCATAAAGTGAAGACCCAATATTGAAATAATCAATATTATATAACATGGTCTTTATGATTGAAATTTTAATCATAACAAATAGTGGACAAAAATGTTTCAATAAAATCAAACTAGTCATTTATGCCGAAAAATTATTTACTTAAATGTTTATTTTTAAAACCTAGATGATTGTACAACATAACTAAACTAATTACAACTATTAGTTGATATGGTTGTTTGAAATGACTAAGGTGATTAAAACTAATAATTGATGTGGCATTATTAATTTTAATTTTAAAATACTAATATATTATTGAATTAAAAAAATTATTACTGTTATTTATTTTTAGATTGAACCATGGATGAATCCAATGTTGCATTAGGCCTATGACATCAATGTCAAGTTTTTTTTATTGTTTGTTTGTTTGTTTGTTTGTTTGTTTTTTTTTTTTCCCCTTTTTTGAGTTCGACAAACCATACAATACAAATCATTGTGATGATGTCACAAACACAACTTGTTCAAATTGAAGTTTGAATTTTCATTTCTTCATCTATAACCCATGACCTTTACCATCCAACCACCACCTCATGTGATAATATAAATTATTATCACAAAATATATAAACACATATTTTTTGAGTATTGTGTATTATAACTTTATTATATAATTAAATAATTTCATAATGAAATTTTTTTACACATATATTTTTAATATCATTATTGTTCCACACTGCTCCGTATTATCAATGATGATCGACAAGGTTTCATTATGTACATTAAAAAATTATAAGCAAGTTTTTACATGTAGGGTAAGGACCAAGAAAGGGGTTGATTAAGGAATGAAGGCTCCATGCGAGGCAAAAGCTAACCATGGATTCAAATTCCCAAAATCACAATGTATGAGGTCCTTACCCAGTATGAAGATTGTGAGGTGACTTTTTGTCCCTCTATTCCCAGTTCTATTAGGTGATTATACCTAAAAGTACATACACTACCGATGAAGGAAAAAAAGTACAAATGTATTTCTAGATGTTGAGTTGCGTTTGTTGTTGAAACTAGATAGTTTGCTTCCTATGCATGATTTATGATTTAGAATTGATAGATATATCTTCCAAGCTTAAACACTCTAAATCCTATAATTTTATGTTAAATTGTCACCCATCCAAACCAACTTTTAAGGATTCAATACTAAATTCAACTTGGTTGCAGACCACTAGTCATTTTAAAATATTATTCCTATCGCACATATTGTCCAAATCAATCTTACCTTAGCTCATTAGAAAGTTAACTACAAGGTGCATCTACTTACCAAATTGAAGGCTCTACACCGAAATTAATAAGAAGTTATGTTACCAAACCTGAAAGGGTTTTATGAAGGCAGAAAGTTCAACTTGGCTACAGACCACTAGTCATTTGAAACATTACTCTTATTGCATATATTGTCTGAATCGAGCTTGTTTTAGCTCATTAGAAAGCTAATTACAAGGCATCTCCCTATGAAATTGCAAGCTTTGCACCTAAACTAGTAAGAAGTTATGCTATTAAACTCGAGAGGGTTTGTGAAATTCTTCTAAAATTTCAAATTCCCAACACTATCTTATTCACTTCTATTCTTTCGAAATACCCCAAACATCCAACCCACTCTCCTTCTTCCCACCATTTAATAAGATTCATCATCTTTCTCTTCCCCTTCCCAAGAAAAATAACATAAGAAGAAAACCCCCAAAAACTCCTCTCCCCCAAGCTTTTACGACCCCTCCTTGAGCTTGTTCCCTTTATCTAATGGAAATTGTGGAAATTTTTCCTTCCAATCCATGGCCTCTTCATCCTTTAAAAACCAATGAGAATCGAAAATGGTTTGCCCTCCAATGGATTTTAGGATGAAAATTCTTATGCCCAATGAAACATTAAAAGGGTTCCATCCTCCAATCAATAAGATGATAATCCTCATGACCAATGGAATTGGAGGATTCATCCTTTTCCTTATCTTGGATATTTTGATGAGGTTTTTGAGTTCAATCCTTATCCATTCCGTTCGTTTGATTTTCACATCCTACTTTTTCATTCTAATTATTCCGAATAACTAACTACTAGGATAATTTATCGATAACAATAAGTAAACATCCTTGAATTCTTACTTGATTAAATCAATTCAACTGTAGTAGTAACATTCCCACATACCATTTTCTCTTTTGATATCCCTTAGTTATTTTTTACCATGTACTAATTAATTGTGTAGTACATAATAAATTGGAATTAAAATTTCCATCACAAGAGCCCCCATATACTTTTAGATCCACCGTTGAAACTAGGGCTTGATGAATCCATTAGAATTAGGATGTTTGGGTTTTCATGAGGTTCCATTGTCACTGCCAGACATTATGCCTACCCTAATTTGTTAAATAAAGGCATTGACCCTCTCTGAATGCAAGTACCAAATTGTTTCGACTACCCTTTTAGTTTTTGTTGATATAAATGAAAATTCAGTCATGATGGATGATGTTATTTCGTCTTCGAATCTTCCAGTTACGCCCGTAAAAGAAGAAGAACTTGAAGAAACATCGCTTGATGTGAATGTCTCCCAATGATCGTGTGACGAAGAACCATTTGAAAGAGTGGTGTGCACTCGAGTCGATCACTAAGCATGGGATCATCAATTGTTTCTTAACCCACATGCTTTAGTGATTTATTTAAAATTTGTTCCTATTCGTGGAGCTATGTTAAAAAGGTTTGAAAAATGTCAATGTGAAAATAACGATGTTTGTTTTCATTGTCGAACTGGGGTTCCCAGTGATGGCCATTATCATTGGCTACGAGGCCCAATCAACCTCCTTTCTATGGAGCATTAAGTCGAATACCTAGTTTGAACCATTTGTCACATTTTGAATTTCCTGTAGTTGTGATTTATCCCTTTTAAATCATTTACTAAATTGTAATTCACTTGAAGCTACTCAGGCGGAAATGCTAAAATTTAAATTCGATTTCGATTCTATTTAGGGACCCAATAGAAGTGAAGATTGAATAAGGGTGTATTAGGACTACATCATAGAAATCTTACAAACACATCATTAGTGCCTGAAGATTATTTTAAAAAATTAATTTAATACTATCATGGCGAAATGTTAGTGTTAACCATGGGCTTGAATATTGTTTTATCTCTATTGCACTTTTCATTGACATCTCTTTAATTACTTTCTAAATCTCAACATCCTTGTTATTCACTAAATACTAAAACAAGACCAATGTTTTATTGAGCACCATGAATTTTGGTGTATGCTTCCACCCCAACCCTCTAAACATCTCTCACCCCTAATTATGCAATTGAGGTCCTAAAACTATGGTTATAAGCTTTTTGTTGAAGAAAAGAACTAACCCAACACGTTATTCACCAATATCGTATTTCAAAAAAGAAGATAACCCCCCCATGTAACCATGCGCATTCATCATCCCTTATTTTAACATGAAGTTGCTAAAAACCCCTAATAACCTTACCCCATTCAAGTATCCTCAATACAACTCTTAAAAATTGAAACTACCACACATAGTTGTGTCGATATGGCTCACAAAGATCTAGTATAATTTTAAAGGTTTGTGATTCATTTAAGGAGGAGAGGCACCTTATGAGTAAGGTTCCTTGGAAATGACCGGATGCATAAGGTGCCTTCTCTTGAGGCAAATTTTTTTCTGAGGGCAAGGTAAAATTACATACACTACTAGAACAATCCATGATGGACCTGCTTAAGTGGTGACCATTTGGATGGCAAAATTGGCCACCATGGGCCCAGACCTCAGCATTAGAAGAAGAGAAATTGTTTTGTGTGCTGAATCACCACTCATCAAAGGGGCTATTAGTTCTTAATGTACTACTAGGTACTCAAAGCTTTTGCACTATGAACTTTGGTACTAGAGAACAGCCGCTGCTGGTTTCAGCTAAGGCCCAATTGTCGGGCTGAAAGTGGCCCCCATGCTTTTAATCTATCATGGATATAAAGCCCTTCTCAATGTTGGGAGGGGCCCTTGGTTGGTCACTTTAAATGCCTCTCTAAGCAACAAGTTTCTGCTTTTTCCAAAGCAGCTTTTCATTTTGTGGGAATAGCTAGAGTTTGGAACACCAGTTTCACATGTACTATGGAATGGTGAAGCCCCTGCCAATTATGTTGGGTAAGCCACCACCAGGCGAGCTCATTAGGGTGAGCTTGGTGATGCACCCAACATAATGAGGAAGGTCAAGACAATTACATGACATTAAGGTCTGGGGTGGCAAGTTCTTTTTTTCTTCTTGAAAAAAGTCATGTTCAACTGAGATTTTGGTCACTACTATAAATGTATCATAATCACCAGAAGATTATATCAGAATGTGATCAAGAAAATGACATAATTTTCCACCCCAGAATTTAATGTCTCCATACATGCCTGTACACAAACAAATGTATTGTGGAATGGTGCAACATAATGAACAATAGTGAGCCCATTCCATGACATTAAGGTTTGGGGTGGCAGATTTGAGGATTTAACACAAAATTTATGTTCACCAGTCACATTTTGGTCACTTTTACAAATGTATGATCATAAATTTTGCAAGATTATGAACACATAAAAAACGTTCATACCATTGCAAGATTATGTCCTATAATGGGGGCAAGAAAATGACATAATTTGCCACCCCCGACCTATTGTATATTGTTCTGATCTACCCTCAAAGTTGTTTTGCTTTATGAAGTTGAAACTTTTCTGGGTTTCTTTGTTCTAGGGAGCAACAGCAGTACCAGTAGTCCATCTTATGAGCACAAATAACATTGATTTTCTTGGGGTCGAAAGCTCTGTGTTCTGTGCTCAAAATGCCACAAACTAGCGTTGTGGTTAATGTGGTTGGTTCTGGTACATACTCCATACATTTAACTCGCTTTCTTTAATCAAATGGCTCAGATAAAGATGTTCTGTAGGATTTTGAGGGTGGAATTGAAGCAATCAACTGAAACCTCCCTTACATGACTTTCATTAGAATCTGTAAGACAATAGAGATATTCGTAAAGTCAGGAAAAGACAATACCAATACCCTGAGTTTGGTCATACACATGGTGAGATTCCAAAAACCCTGCAAAAAAGTACATCAACATTAAAAGGGGGGGGGGGGCGGACTCAGGAAAGCATCAATTTCCTGAGTTTCACCCTGTCTTTCTTTTTTCTTGAGCGCCTCCACTACTGCTACGTAGATTTTTAGTGCTCCTACTTGTACAGCTAATATAATTCCTATCGAACCTTGTGCATTAAATGCTGAGATTCAACATTTTGCACTGAGTTTTGGCATTTCATGCTGAGATTTAATAAAATTTCCTTACTTTACGGATACCACTAAGAAAGGGCTTAGGGGTTGAAAGGAGGCCCAAAGACAGGGCGAAGATAGGGTGACTTTGCACATTTCTCTAATCCAGCTAATCATTTCATGCCTCATGATGCAAACAAAGTGCCTCTTAAAGCTTACAAAATCTCCCGCCACAAATGACATCAAGAACCACAAATGGCTTTTATAGCAGGTTGTTGCCTAGTGCCCACAAATGGGTCATTTCATATGTAAAAGTTTTAGTTTCTTGGATTCAACCCCCCCAGATTGCTAGTTTTTTTTCTTGAAAAGGTTTCTTGATGAATATTTGTTATGGACCGCGAGAGAGTTTGAAATTTTCCCATTGTTAATTCAAGGGACCCACTTGGATATTTTTTTGAGAATTGCATGGTGATGTTGTTTGCTATAGCAAGTGGAGTAGTGGTTTTAAACTCTTGGACGTTCAATTGTGTTGAGGTTGAGTGTTGGAAAACTTGATGTCAAAACCAATCTTCATTCACATCATGACATTGACCTAGAGGGCTTGAACATGGAAATTTGAGGTTGCATTTTCATGGAAAGGTTAGTGCTTTGTGTGTTGGATTTTGGAAGGTCATGAATTGCACACAAGATTTTCTTTCTTTTGTAATGATCACATTTCATTGGCTCATCGCATTGAAAAACTCAAACTCAAACAATTTCCAAGAATACAATTGGGCAAAGGCTATGCAATATAAAGGTGGTGAAAACAATTGAACCTCTTGGATGCAATTTTTTTTTGGGAAAAAAATTGTTAAAATGTGACATAGTTTTTTGAAAACAAAATATTCTATTGCAAGTTCCCTTTTAACAAAAACATTGGTTACAAGTGATTTTTTTTAGGGGGAAGGTGTCACCACATTTATGTATACTAGCTACAATTTTAAGAGTTCCTTGAAATAATGTTGCTAGTTAAATCAAATCAACCTAGGAACACTTGCCACCTTAGTATGTATTCAAAATAAAAGGTATTATGAATTGTTAGGAAGTTCAATTAAAAGGTTAGTAAGTGAATCAATAGTAATAAATGATGTTATGGCAAAATGGAATGTTAGGAAGAAAAGATAATGATTTGGCTATGGGTTTAGAGGTGGTGAAGATCATGTAGACTATTCATTTGGACTATATTGATGAGGTGGATATCAATTTATTTTTTCAAACTCACAACATTATTAGAATTTCTGATTCTTTAAATGGTTCAAGTTGATTAATTGATCTTTCTTGATTAATGAATATGTACATTTTGATTAAGGGCTAAGGGCATGTGTATTTTTTAACTAGTCAACTTAGTTGAAATGATTTATTTGACTATTTGTCAACTTGGATATCTTGTCAAATTTGACCAAAAAAGTGATTATTGAGATCAAAATGGCCAATAACATTTAGTCAAATGGAACATTTAATTAAGTTGGATAGAAACAAATGACATTTTTGGTCAAAATGGTGAATGGGGTTTTAATCAAATAAAACATTTTGTCAAGATGACCAATGTCATTATAGTCAAATGGGGCATCCTACAACCCTATTTACCATGTTCTACAACATACCTACTTATCTATTTACCTCTCGACTTAAATAACTTTTAGATATTGCTTACTTGCCATCCTAGAACCTACCTTCATAATTATTTAACCTTCTTCCTTTCCCACTTGCCTACTTACCTACTTACATGCCTATTTACCTACTTACCTACTAACCTAGGTAGCCTCCTCTAATTATTTTTTACTTATTATTTCATAACCTATTTAAATCTACTCACCTCCAACCTACCTACTTATAATTACCTAACTTTCTTCTTTACTTACCTACTTACCTACCCACACATTGACGTAGGTAGCTTCCTCTAGGTATTACCTACTTACATATCCACCTAGGTAATATCTTCTAAGTAGTATATACCTAGTTACATATCACCTTGGGTAACATCTTGTAGGTATTCCCTACTTACCACCTTAAGCTTACAACCTAGCTACTTATAATTACCTAACCTTCCTAATATTTACCAACCTACTTACCTACCCACCCATCTACCCACCTATCAGTTTACCCACTTGCCCACCCATTTATTATTTATTACCTACCTATTTACCTAGCTACCCACCCACCTATTTCTTTACCTACTATAACCTACCTACCTACTTATTTACCCACCCACCCACCTATACCTCCTACAATATACCTACCTATGTACCTCATAATCTTGTAATGATGTGTTGAAATAAACATGTGAAATAAAAAAATTAACAAAAATTGAACACCTTTTGATGATGTGGTCCATTGATTAAGGACTTAGTTTATCGTTGGGGAAATCAAAGGTTCATTTCTTAATACTTATAACCTATGTACATGCTTAAGGAATTAAAGTAGGTAGGCTAAATTAAATAAGTGAAGTAGGTTATCTGACTTATGTTAAAATATGTTAATAGGTTAAGCTAGGGTACCACCTACCTACATGCTTTTTTACAACCTACCTACTTGCCTACAAATTACTTTTATGATTATCTAAATCATTTGATTAGTCCAAATGGTCCATTATTCGCCAATCAAAAAAATTACTCAAATGGTCCTTACATTATAAGTCATAAAAACTACCCTAGTCATGTTGGCAATGTTAAAATCAACTTGTCCAAAATGACAAAGGGGGGTTTTTTGACCCTTGTCCAAGTCATGTTTTTTACCAAGCTTTTGGTTTGAAAACCCAAGAATTCTAGTAGTGTGAATTCTTGTATTTTTCCATCCCAAAATCTCATATGTCTAAGCTATAATGGAAACTACTCTAAGCGTTATTAAACCTTTATAACTTTAGGTTTATTAAAACTAAAATGTAAATGAATTTAAGCTATTGAAATTGGATGCAATTTTTTAAAAAAAAACCATAGGGTAATTGAAATATGTGCATATCAAAAAAATAAAATGATAATAAGGTAGGGAAAAACAAAATTCTTTCACCTGATGCCCTCCCCCCAAATGCTTGTTTGACACAAGTAGTTTGGAAATTTAACATTAAATGTCCCTAGGGGCATTTGAGTATAACCCATATTACTAAAAGTGTTAATCACCAGTTTGCACATAATGGTAAGGAACAATGTATTTTTATGCCATTATGTTTTGCCCAAATTTGTAATGAGGGAACCTATGAAAGTGAAGTTTGGAGCACTAAATTTTTATCCCATGTGTTTTGCCCAAAATTGCAGTGAGGGAACCTACAAAGTTAATAGGTATCCCCACATTTAAATTTCATATGTTTTTCTTAAACTCCTAATGAAGAAACCTAGAAAGATGACTAGAAGGAAAACCTTTTCCTAAAAGAGGTACAAACTATAAAAAGGTTAGACATTAATTACATTATAGACCACATTTGGACCTTGTAAAAAGGACCTTAAGACATTTGGGTTATTGTAGGGCTAGGTGTAGTTGACCTTCACTTTTCTTAAATTGGATCTAGGTCATGAGGTAGGGTCTTGACCTAGGATGAGACTTATGGTGAGTTTTGTCTTATGTAAACTCATTATATCTAGGTTTAAAAACCAAAGTTAAATTTAACCAGAAAACCCAAAATTGGCAAACACTAATTCATAAAGACCAAAGATTAAACTCAAATCAATTGTATTAAAATCTAATAGACAACTTGAATGGAAGTATAATGCTACAACATGGGGTATTAGATGGAATGTGTTTTCTTTTGTTGGAAAAACATTTCAAAATAATGATTCCATGACATAATTATCACATGATAAGTTTATTTTGGTATAATTAGTGCAAAAATGGGAGATAGAAAATACTTGTTCTCCATGTTTTGTCATGTGAATGAAGTTTGACTACAAATTATAGATTTTTTCTTAATTTTTTATTTTGCAAAAACGATGAATTTTTGTTGAAGCAACATTTTCCTAGAACTTAAGCAAGTTGGTTGTTTAGAATTTGAATAGATGTAATCGGCATAAGTACATTCAGCCCCCCAAAAATAATTGTAACAAATATAATATTTTTATAGTTTTTTTTGGGGTAAAGTATGGAAATCACATATTGGATTTTTTTGTTTATTTTAACAAGAATATTTGTTTAGCTTTAAATTTAAATTAATCAATAAGGTTTTTTAGAAAACAAACCTTGAAAAATTTGAACATATGGAAAGTATATGTCACGAAATAATATTTGTCACAAAATATGAAAATTGAGGTTATGGGTCAAATTTTTTGTTAAATTCTTTTGTGGTGAATGGAATTGATATAGAACAATTAAAATTAAGACCATTAGAATTTTAGAGTTTTTGTTTGCAAATCCATTCAAAAAATGTGCTTTTAAGCATTTGATTAGCAATAAATGCATAATAACGTCTTTACAAAAAAACCATTACCGAATGAAAAAGAAAGAGATTTTATGAATGGGCTTCGCATTATTTTTAAATTTTCTTCTATTTGGTAATGGCTGATGAATCACAAACATGAGGCCCTATGGCCATAAAAAAAATATAAGCTATATTTTATGCACATTAATTTTATTTAATCATCTTCATTTAATTGTTGGATCAAAATGAACTTTGAGTTCCAAAATGTTGTTATGAAAATTCTAAATTTTTTTACTTGTGTTTATTATAGCAAAAGGATGTCATCACATTTCAACTTATTGTGTACCACAATAGTTGTTATACATCATTTTTTTGAGTGAAAAGTAGCTTTCACCTTAATAATGATTGCCATGATATCTTTGGCCAAATGTGATAAACAATTTAAATTGTGAATATAATATATGTTTCTACCTCTTTTTTGGAACTTCATCCAAAATGAATGACATGTTTATGTTTTTCATACATACATTTTGAAACCTAAATATATGTGTAATGTGTACACTTTTCAACTTTGTGGTTGTCTTTGTTAAACAAATTGATGAATTCATATTGAAATAAAAAAGTTAAATAAAAGGTATTGAAAATCTCATAGGTTGATGTTATAGTAAATTTCTTTGGCTCTTTTATCTCCAAGCCAAAAATGAATCTATTGAGAAATTTTATTTGCAATTTTGGTTATATATATATAATATTCAAATGATCATGCAAGTTCAATGTTGAAAATGGATTAATATTCATTACCTTCAAATGTAAAGAATTCAAAATATAATGTTGTACATAACATTACACAAATGTAGGGGGAAAAAAAAGGGTCATGTAATGGAAATAAATGGAAATAGATGGAAATCAATGTTTATATGCATTATGAGCTTAATTCAAAAAAATTGAATAATCAAATTGTTTATATGAATTGTTATATGAATATATCAAATTGTTTATGGATTATATGAACACTATGATCTATGACATGAAAGCATCAAGTTATTTTGAACTTTGTTGTCATCCACAACTTGTTAAATTTTTGTTACAAAAGTGATCTAGTTCACTTTTGTTTTATGGGAAATTGTTGTATATTAGATAAAGGTAGAATTGATGATTGCAAAAGGAAAATGAAACATTTGAAATGATGAATGTACTTGTTTCATTAGCCAACATACCATTGAACCATGTAATTTGAAGATATTTGATCAATTATCTTATTTTTCTAATTATCCTTTTTAAGATCCTTTAGAATTTAGAATGTTTAACCGAAGTTTGACTATCACATTAATTCATTCTTTTCATTATGAACACACAAAGTTAACCAACCATCCTAACAATTTATACTTAATATCCATCTAGAAAGAAAATAGACTACACTAGATTTTGAAATGTAATAGATATATATAAATCCTAAAATGCTTAATTTGGTTTTTATAGAAAATAATTTGGATAAAGGAATTTAATTGGCTCATAGCTTACTCAAAGCTCAAAATTTCAAAATGATAGTATCATATTCAAGCATCAAGATAAGTATTTAAAACCTCCTCAAATGTATTTAGTTCGAAATATTCACACATCCACAATTAGCACATCAATCTAAACCCATAGTATCTTGGGTTGCATTTGACCAACCACCAAACCTTCTTTATATTGAAAATTAAGACATGAAGTTAAAAATTTTGACTTATTGGAAAGCTATTCAACCATCAATTGTTAGGCTATTAGTTTATTACATATTTACCATATATATAAGAAAACTTCAAGGTCTTGGTTTGAAGCCTTATCCTTGGAGCCAATGGTGGCACAATGGTTCAAGCTCAAAATTATTGATTGTTCCACCTTTTTCTATCTAGGATCCAAGTTGGTTAATTCAACTTCAGCATTGCTATAATTATTAGGTATAGGAGGTGAAAGTAAATGGTTATTCTCACTAGTTGACACATCCAGGGAAAGATTTGAAACCCTAGTTTGACTTGGACTAGCTAAAATATTAGGCAAATCCATTTCACCTTGTAGCATACTCAACACTTGTGACATTATTGGACGTTTTGTTGTTTCTACTTGCACACATAAAAGTGCCACATTGATCACACGTCGCATTTCGCTTTCCACAATTGTGTTGTGTATTTTTTGGTCCACCAAGTTTATCAACATGTTTGTTTTGTGCAAACACCATGCTTGCAATAGTTTGACAATTTAAGTTTATAAAATAATATTTTGTATTTTATATTTTTGTCAACTATTATTTGTAGATTCCAAAGTGAGAAAATATAAACCCTAATTGTAATAAATGTGTACACATGATTAATTCCACCATTGTCACCATTCATTTCCAACTTGATTTTGTTCCCTTATAATTTTATATATGTTTTCATTGCATGGACGAAATTTGATGTTAAAATTGTTGTTAAAACAAATTAAATATATATATTTGAAAGGATTAAACACAAGATAATCCAATGTTCTTACCCATTCAACAAGGTACATGTTGTTTGTTGCATTTTGAAGTATGACCTTCCTTCCACTAATAATTTCAAGTAAAAGAATACCGAAACTATACACATCAACCTTTGTGCTGAGTTGGCCAAGTGTTGCATATTCCGGAGACATGTATCCGCTATATAATAGAATATCATAATTCACATAATTGACATTCAAACCAAATTGAAAATAATTAGTCATTTTGTATAAAGATTCATTACGTTTTAATAATATTAAATTCAAATGTTGCAACTACGATAGATTTTGATTAATACACGATATTATTTTAATACATGTTATATAAGTCAATCCTATTGCACTTACATAGTTCCAGCAACTTTTGTGAATAATTGACTTTGATCGTCGGAGAATAATTGTGCCAAACCAAAATCAACAATTTTTGCATTTAAATTGTTGTCAAGAAGGATGTTGGATGCTTTGATGTCTCGATGTATAATGCATGGTTGCAAGTCTTCATGGAGGTAAACCAAGCCTCGAGCAATGCCCACAAATATATGAAATCGTGTTGGCCAATCCAAGAATATGTTATCCTCCATATTTGAACCTGCAAGCATAAAATATAAGGTCCTTGGTTGATCATGGATGAATTATCATGATACACGTGGATTTAGAATCATGAATTCTTTCTTACACATTATACACAATGAAGGTGAAAAGTTAGTAATATACCCCATAGGGCTTCTGCAAGATTTTTGTTTTCCACATACTCATACACAAGAAGACGTTGTGTACGATGTAAACAACACCCTTTCAACTTCACAAGGTTTTTGTGTCGAACACTAGTGATGGACACAACTTCATTCAAAAAATCATCAATGCCTTGGTGAGATTTTGTCGTCATTAATTTTACTGCCAATTTTGTCCCATCTAATAAAATTCCCTACAAAATACACAAAAAATGGAAAATTGTCATAAAGCAAGTGAAAGTCAAAATTTAAATTGGAATTGAAAAAAATACAAAAAGATGTATGATGGTAAAATGGCAATATGTTAATAAAATCACCTTGTAAACAACACCAAATCCACCTTCTCCAAGCTTGTTGTCTTGATGAAAATCTCATGTGGCTCTACTTAGCACATTATAAGAGTATAATGTAGGTTGCACTTGTTGTTTAGCAAATTCTACAAGGAAGTGCAAGGTTTAATATTAACACACATTGACATTACCTTGAATAATTGAATAATAATGAGAGTGATATCGGATCCTAATTAATAATGTGTTTGAACAAACATACATAATGTGTCATATATGTTTAATCATTACCTTAGCTAGTGACAATAATATTCAAAGCATGGTGACAAGAAATAATTATATACACAATTGATATGAAAGA
>Ga0116231_10002572_pt1 | contig 37956 bp, 26 predicted proteins | sample S1TSphgellanicum_2_FD_89695 | JGI IMG/M metagenome (GOLD analysis project Ga0116231, IMG submission 89695) | Host-associated microbial communities from peat moss isolated from Minnesota, USA - S1T2_Fd - Sphagnum magellanicum MG | ecosystem: Host-associated > Plants > Peat moss > Unclassified...
ATTTAATTAAATTACAAAAATGTGGTTTTGGAAGGAAAAACTAATTGGGTAAACCAGTTCACACTTGACTAAACTAGTTTCATTGAAAATGTATTGTGCAAGCCACTGATGGAGCTGCTCTAAGCATTCATGTTCACTTCCCCACCCACATGCATTGGTGATAAGTAAAATCTCTTAATATTTGTGAGACTTTGCCTCTTTCACTAAGTTGATAAAAACTCCGTTCACAAGCAAGATAAGCCAGAGGAAAATCCCTTCACCTGGGACCTAGAAATCATGGATGTACAAACAAATTAGTCATAGACCTCAACTGTTAGATGTGTGTCAAGCAGTGATTTATTTTTTTGGGGGTGAATTTTTGCTTTTTTCCAACCTAAGAAAAATATGATTCTCACCTATTCAAAAGGGTTTTTCATTTTTTTTAAAAGGTCAAAATTAGCCATATTTTGAGGGGGGAAAAAAAACCCCCAATTGCCATATTTTTGTGATGGATTCCAGTAGGTAACCAAGAATACAGAAGGGTCCTTATATTTATATTTACTTTTAATGTCTGGTTTATAGCAGAATTTGGCCAAATTTTCTTTTGGATGGTCGGTTACAAGTTGTCTACATTTGTACAAAATTTTAATTTTAATTTAATTTTAATTTTAAAAACATGGTTTGAACAAAGTGTTAAATACGATCTACTGGTTTTACACCCAAGGCCTCAGATAGAAAAATATCCATCTCTGCAAAAGAGATTCTGGCAACATGGTTGAACAGAAGCTGAGCACTGATGTGCACACCTGAAGAAATAGCAGTCATCAAGATTCAGTCATCAAGTTCAGTCATCAAGTTCTTTGTTGCACAGCATTTTGTGTTTTCAGCAACTGGATTCAAGGATCTCAGGAAACCAAGTGAAGCACAAAGGGAATTACTGCATGCATTACAATAATTTTGTCACCGTCTACAGTAATAAGAAAGCATGCACCATGAACTTTTCCTGCTATTCTTTTGCACAAAAGGTGCATGGCAAGCACCTAAGTCTTTTACCTGTACACCAGTCTTTTCATTGGAAAAAGGGGCTTTTAGGGGGCCTTCATGTCCCCATGTATTTGTTCAACAAACAGTCATAGAAGTCATGGATATGGATCTGCATGATCAAGCTCACTGAACATATATAATTGCCAGAATGTCTTCCAGGTGGGGTCAGAGTGCCAAATTTTAGTGTGTCAACAAGTCATGTCAGGACCCAGTCGTGCAAGATTAGCATCCCCAAAGCTCTACAGGTGGTCAGCTCTGCAGGTGATAGAAGCTGGACTAACAGGATGACCACAGCATTAGGCAGCGATACTGAGAAAATCTCCAAGCTGGTGAAGAAGTACTGGGACAGACCAACTCCAGATCTAAATATCACTCAGCTTGAACGGCATATTCCAGATTGTCTAGATTTTACAAATCTGGATCCTAGAACAGAAAATGATGCGTTCCTTGTAGCTGAAAAAGATGGAAGTTACCACCAGTATAGGTGCTGCAGGTTCACCCTTAGATACTACCCTTCTCTTCTACTTTGGTTTCGAACTCCCTGCATCCTGTCTTGACAGTCATAAAGGGTTACAGAATTTGACAGGCATCCAATGCTTAATTCACTGTCCTCTTCATTAGCAATAACCAACCTCCATTTCTACCATTTTTCAGCAATTGTCCTTTCTCTTTTTCAGAACCTTTGGGCCTGAAACTCATCTTCAGAAGTCCCAGGAATACTCATTTCCCTTCCTTCAATTTGTCAATGATACCTCATTGACAGAGTCTGAAATTTCAGGCCCTCTATGCTCTGATGGACATTCATGAACTCATATTTCCTCACAGGAAAAGCATTAGAACATCAGTGCAGTTCCTCCCTCATTGACTACATATGGGACAGATTACAAAGAAAGATCAATCATGTTTTTTCTGTCAACCAAGCTACAATTCATTTCCATCAGCAACAAACTCTCTTGAAGCCATTTGAGTCCCAGATGTTCTCATGGGCAGAAATCAAACTCTATTGCAACAACCCTCCAGCTTCTTGAGGAAGATTTGAATCCCTGGAAACAGCAGCCTCTTGAAGCTGAGACCTCTTTGGACCAGAGAATGAATGTCTTGTTCCTCTAACCCTTTTCTTGGGCTAGAGAGTTGGTTCTGTTTCTCTACTACTGCCAATTTCTCTGTGGTAGATGTTCCCATTTGAACCCTAGGTCCAAGCAGAATAATTTGACGATGTTGATTGACTCAATGCAGCACATGTTTCGAATACATCATCCACTGCTACAAACTCCTCCTCAACTGCAATGAAAGATGTCTCTGTTGTCAGAGGACCTGCTAGTGTGATGTTATTGTGGTTGGATCTCTGAAACCCCTGTTTCAGCTTCCTTCAATATTATTGACAGAGATTCTTGATCTCACAGCCTTCTCCTTTCCCCGCACAGATTGACAGCATCTTTGTGTTATCTTCCACAACAGGATACACAGTGCATCTGTTCACATCCGCTACATAGGCAGTCCTACATGATCATGGGCCCTTTGTGGATGATAACAACAACATCCCAGTCAATTCACAGGCCCAGAACTGGCCTCACAGTATTTGGCTGATCTCCTTGGAAATCTCAGGTCACTAGTAAGTAACTTCAAATGCACATCATAAAGAAGGTGCAGACACTTCTGGTAGTCGATGGGAATGCCCCCAGTCACTATGGAGCTTACAAGGGCAACAATTCATGATCATCAAGCAGCTGCCAGAACCCAAGTGAAGAGATACAGTCCAAAGGCTTTCCAAAGCATGTGTAACTAAGATACTTGCTTTCTCAAATGTGCTGAACAGGATGCCAGAAGTTCTTGCATTTATTACATGTGGTAAAATTTTGCTCCAGGCAAGAACTTTGAAGTCAACTGTTGGGACGAGCTCCAAAGAAACAGATGTTTCATAATTGGAGCAGTGAGAATGTTGCTACTAATACCAGCACAACAAAGTGATTGAAACTCACTCTCACAAACATTTGGTATCCATTGTACTACTGCATACTCACATTTAAGGTAGAACTCAAGAACCTTAACATGATTAGCCCCTCCAGCTATAAAGAATGTCTGTTAATAGCCATCTTGCCTCATTCCATCAGCAAGGCCTGATAGCTGCTGCTGCCTTGCTTCACCCCATCAGAGCCTTTTTCCACAAGTCTCTTGACTCTCCATTGACAATTAGCTTATTTGGACGCTTTTTGACCTGTGGCCTCATCAGTCCTTTCTGTATCTGCAGTTTAATTGCTCTCTCCTGCAATTGATACATATACAACCATGCTTAGACACAGGCCAGCAGAAAAATTCAACCTGAACCCTCACAAAACTTGGGACCAAAACATCGTACTTTCATGATTTTGATGCTTACATGTGCAAAAGATCCATCTGCATTTGCTGGAAACAAAATGCTACACACTTGGCATGATTCCTGTAGTAGTTTAAGGATATTCGCAAGACGTTGACTGATTGGTGCACAGCAAACAAAGGCTGAACACATAAGATATTTCTCGAGTTCTTCAAATATGATGCAAGTCTTAAGGGTTGACAGTGTTAGGTTCATGATGAATTTCTCAGAAGTCATGACTTCTTACCATAAAGTGGAAGCCTTCCTCAAACTTCTCCAGGAAGCCACTGACCCAACGGTCAGCATTCTCCACCCACTCACTGTGGTGAAGCCCTGCCGTCTTAGCCACTGTGTTAAGCTGAAAGACAAAAGGCACCACAAGCTACATTGAATTTATTACATACAATCACAGGAGCATTCAAAACTCAAATTAGGAAAGTTGAGTTGTTTGCAAGGCATCTTCACAAGAAAATATCCATCGCACAAACCTTCTGACCAACAAACTCTTGATGCTCTTTGACCTTTTCACGTAGTTTACTAATGCCCATGTTCACCCTAAGCTGCTTCTCCTGCAATCAGAAAGAACATCCAATCAGCTCACTGTGACTGGAAATGAGATCCTGTAAATAGCAGCTCTCATCTTGTGATGAGTGATGAAAGCAGATAAGCCAATGGAACAAGAAAGAAGACATGATACACATACTACATGATTCAAATTAATAAGACAGACTTGCAACCCTTGGCTATGCTGCTCAAAAGGTTGATTCCTAAAAATAGAACAATAGTCTAAAAACTGAAGAGTGGAAGTGATATGTCAAATACTGAAGATACACATCTAAAGGTAGTCATCAGAAACTTAAGCAAGGGCAAACCATAACCTTGGTGAACAGAAAAGATGTACATTATCTGAAAATTAAACCAAATCCATTTGGATAGATAAGAAGAGTTATCAGACATGTAGGATGTTGTATATGCAGAACCACAATTTAAAGGAAAGTGTTGAAAAGTTGCCAACCTTTACATAACTGACACCAAGTTGCTTGCGAGTGTAGCCACGTGCAAGGTTACGCATCACATATTGATTGTAATCCTTCACTATCCGCATTATTAAGTCAGAGGTTGACACCCCATCTGTTCGCTTTGTCTCTTTGAACCTTCCAGCTGCTTTCACCTGAAGATCTCCAAAATCCAGGAATCAGCACCTGGAAAGATGAACAGTATAGTGTAATTCCAAGACATCTCAACAGTAAGCAAATGGAATATCACAGCTCAGCAAGATGTGGTTCACAATTACTTCCATCAATTCTGGAGGAAACTGCACCATTAAATCCTGCCATATAAACAACACAGAACAAAACCTGCAGGTTGAGAGACTTACAAACTCATATACATCCTTGCCATTTGCATCAACATATCTGCAGGCAAGTAAAATTATACACAGTTAATGGCACTTATGAATGCCATTGATCCTTTGCACATTTTGATTTCCTCCTCATAACTGCAGGAGTCAGCTGGGCATGAGGAATCCTTTGTGAAAGACAGAAATTTCACCAACATGCATCACAAAAGCCATCACAACACAATGAAGCAATGAGATCAAGGCACCAAGAAAGTGACACAGCCCAATACAAACAAGATGAACTGTTAACACCTGGACCAAGAGAGAGCAAAAGAACAGGATATTCCACCAGAGTCTTCTTAAAACTTGTCATGGCTGCAAAAAGATATGGCCCACAAAAGCATAATAAGTTCACGACAAAACCATGGCAGAGGGAAAAAGTGCAAGCATCATACGGGATGGCATCATGTGCAACATAGTCAATCTGATGCTTATCAAGAAACTCCTTGGTGATTGTCCATGGTGCATCTTCAATCACCTCATCCACCCACCTGCGATGTTCTCCAACATGTAGTTCAGGCTTCAAATCAGGCAAATCACATTTTCAACTGTTTTGATACCAATCTCCAGATGTAATCAACACAAACCTTTGAAGAACTAATGAATGATGTATGACCTTCTAAGGTCTGAGAACAGGTCTTTACTGCAACAGAACACAAAAACCATAAACCTTCAGTTCACCACATTCTCTGAATCATTCGTGAAGCATGAGAAACCACAACCCTATTTCTTCACTGACAGCTTGTATCCTCTTGAACCGACTCATGCTCTATAGTACCAGCAACTACTCCAATGTGAGGGGACAATGGCACCACTTCAGAAGAAGAAGACACGTGGAAAGAAACTGACTTGCAATGCCGCAACGACTCGTATCGCTCAGCCTCGTTCATCACAGTCTTGCCCTTGTATTTCTGAGTGAGTGCATCACTGCAACAACCTACTAGCAGATATGTGTTCGGAAATCTGCACGGCCCCAGCAAATTTCACCTTGTAAGACACAAGCATCTCTACTCTCGTAATACAAAGGGCATCTCGGATACAGGAAAGAGAAGATATTAAGAGCACCCGAGCACAGGCGTTTGTTTCTCTCACAACGAAAAGCATCAGAGAAACATGCACGGGTAAAGAAACCGCATCATCCGAGAAACAAACGCACAGGGGACTCCAGTACCAAAGAAACACGTACAATTTTTTGGCCTGCTCCAAAGATCTTTGATGGCCAAAATGGAAAAGGTCGTAGATCCCGTCCGCATAAACACGAACAGGTCGCTCTTGCCCACTATTTTCTTGCGCAACAGGGGACGGAAGCGGTTCATACCGTGGTGGAGGAGATGATTCTCCGTCATCAGCTGCTACTGCACCCTGCGACTCCGGAAGACGTTGTTGGCCGACAAACCTCTTTTTCGGCTTGCGAGCCATAACCACAAAAACACACGCACGCGCGCCCCTTGTCCTTTCTTCTGGACTCTCCCCTCTCTCAACGTAATCTCACAGAAGAGTCTAGAGCTCCAAAGAGGTTATCCTCTCACTTCCTATTTCTCAATTGCTCGTCAAACTTGTGCCTACCGCTCAAACTAGAACAAGATCCGGAAAACACGCTCACAAATTTGTCGAGAACCTCAGGAGCTATGTATATCCGGAGATGTCTCTCTCTCTCTCTCCCGCACGGCAACGATTGCGTTCACGTGCGGTCAAGTCTGCAAAACAAGACCTCGAAACAGATGCAGAGGGAAAATAAAGAGTGGTGGGCAGCGGAGACCGAACTTCTTCTTCTTCTTCTTCTACGAAAAATCTTGCTCAATACAGCACCATTTCCTGCGAGAAAAAGGAGGCAATTCTTGACTCGGGATTGAGGGGCCCTCTGAAACCACCTGTTGGACTCGAGCTCCTCAACTGCGAGTCAAGAGATGACAATAAATGCAACAGTACGCGGGAGACGCACAATGCAAGAAACTACAACAACAACCACAGTGCACAAACGCACAATGCCGCGCTTCACATGTGCTTGCTTGAACCTGCGCTGCGGCGCGCCGGTTGTATTTTAATTGTCTATTTTTTCGTCTTGCCATAATTGGCATTTGCCTCATTGAGCGTCTCCTCAGAATCGTGTTTTTTCTTTTTTGCGGGCGAATTGTTTTTCAAATTGGCGATATTTTAAATTCATTTGAGTTTTTTAGTCGCCAGATTCTATCTTAAGTTCCAGCAGATAGCCAAAAATATACTACTTTTTTCTTTTTGCTTTCATTTTTAAAATCTCCATATGTGGCTAAATCTTCTTATGGATGATCTCTGCCTGAGCAACATCACAAAATTGGGGGGCAAAAAAAATTTTAAAAAACACTGTTTGAGTGTTTTAGCAGTGTTTTTTTTTTCCAATTTTGTGAGGTAGCCAAAGTGACGATCATCCATAAGACAATTTAGCCAGATTTGGCTACAAGAAAATATGAAAATCAAAAAAAGGCCAGAATCCTTCTATATTTTTTACTACCTGCTGGTAGAATCTGGCGAATTTTTACATTTTCTTGATTAAAATATTCCGGAATTTAGCGACTAAACTCAGAAAAAACTCTAAATTTCTGCCAATTTGAAAAAAAATTCACCATTTGGCGAAACCTCGCCCCCAAAAAAAAAGCGTTGCGAGTCCTGAGTCCTTTTTCTTCCCTCGCTTTCACGTTCTTCTGTTTCGCCATAACCGTAGGCGTCGGCACGATCGCTCACCGTCCAGATGCGACAACGATGGGCATTGGACGGTATCCGAAGGACGATCTACTTACCCTTCCAAAAATCAAGTTTAAATTTAGTAAAAAAAATGAAGGTGTAGGTTAGGTAATCTTTGGCGCCGAATTCAAAGTCTATTCTTTTTGCCCTTTCTCGTTCAATTTTTATTTTTATTTTTTTCATTTTCGGGGCCCCTAGCCAAGGGGAATCCACTTTTGACCTGCTTTTTTTTATTTAAAATTTTCTTGAAACTTTCGCTGGCTAGCCTATTAAATTAAAAAATAACTAATTCTAACTACCAATATCACCCACGTTCGGCCAATGAGATGTCTGGGGGCCATCCTCGGAGTCGATGGATTCACAATTCCGCAACCTAAATTTCCTAGTCGTTTCCTGTGCAGCATGTTCAACTAATCCAAAGGCTACATTGAACCAGCACCCACCAGCGCACCATGAATGAATGAATGAAGGATGAATGATAAGTGGTCAGGAAACAGTTTTCTGTTGGGTTCCAGTTCCCTAGCTAACCATGGTGGTTATCTCAATTGCTTTTATTTTTACCTACTTACATACTAACTACCCACAAACACTTACCTATGAATTAACCATCTACTTCTCTAGTAATCACCTATTTTCCTACCTATGTACCCATATATGAGACCTATTTCCTACAGAATTGGTTATCAAGGTGAAACCTAAACCCTAAACCAAATACCTTACCCTAAGGTCAGTTTCGTCATCAAATAATCCTCAAAATAGTGAAATGAATTTTTTTTGTGAAAACATGAAGTTGACAGACTGTGGGCTTCACCAGAATTGAGCTCTCTCTCTCTCTCTCTCTCTCTCTCACACACACACACCTCATTAGAAACACATCTACAGCGTTGCTCTGTATGTGATCCTGCATAGTAAAATTGGATGAAGAAAATCCAACGTCTGCCAGTTTGGCTCAAGAAAATGGTCCCCATGATTGCACAGGTCGCCGTGGCTGGTGAAAAGGCGCAGCATCGCTGTGCACCTGCAGAAAAGAGTGTAATAGATACGATGTAACTGCTGCTCAGTGAGTGTCTCTGATTGGCCCATCATAATGATTCGTCCAGGTGGTTTGCTATTAGTAGTCCCCCATCAATTTGCGGTCCGAGTTTCAGTTGTATGGATGGGGTTGCAAAAAAGTACATAACTAAACTTGGATGTGAAAGGCGAGCTGTTTAATTTTTCAAAAGAGTTGAAAGAACGAAGGTTCTAGACTTTCTACCAAAACTGATTTTTTTGATTTTTTTTCACCCACACCAATGAAGTGAGTGTATTACCTGGAATTGATAACTGGAGAGTATCTGGAGCTGATTCTAACACTGGCACAACACTGGCAAAAGACCTTGGTGGAGGGCTTACCCTACACAGAAAATAATAACTAAATTTAGACCAAAGAAAATAAGATGCTCTACAGTATCCCTTTGTAGTAGCACCTTTCCATCCAAAAAGAGATTCCCCCAACTGGCATTGACTTGTATCTGATCTCTTTTAAAGTCCTAGAAATGATGAAACCCCTGACAAGCGCCATTAAACAAAGCACCCAGCAAAGCTTTGTAAGCAAAGGAAGAACAAAGAGAGAGGACCCCAAGTCCAAGCCAGATGAGCAAAACCCAAAGTTGAGTCACAAAGGGTGGGGGGGGCAAAGGAACAACAAATTCATTCTAGAATCTCTTAACAATTTCTTTCTTTTTTCACACACTTGGCAAAGCAACCCTAAAACTACCTAAGCTACCCTTCTTCAAGAAGTTCCTCTGAAAAATGTCCTAATGTATTTAGATGTATTAATATGTTGTGTACAAGAAGAGGCCATCATTTCAAAGAATGAAAAGGAGGTAGCATTTTGTATATTATGAACATTTCCAAGATATGTATGGTGTGATGATTTCCCCAAGTCTTGTTCGGTGTGCAGTCAAGAAATTCATCTGTCCAAAGAGCTGTCAAGAGCTGGAGCTGATTTTCCTTCACTGGTTCTGTCTTCTGACACTGAAACCCCCTCTTTAACCCTCCTCCTTGGGTGAACTAGCCTAACACCAAAGTTACACTGGTAACATGGAATAAACACCAAATTCTTTTGGTTGCTTTTAAACAATATGAATGTTTTATGTCTCATCCTAAGACAAAATCAGGGGTCTTGGAAGGCAATTTCACCTCCTTCAGAGAACCCCAGAGTGGAGAGGAACAAACCAGTGTTGGGTGAGTATTTGATTTTATTTTTTTAATAGAGTAGAACAGCCCATCATCGATCAGCAGCTGGTTATCGAACACCCATTTAGTGGTTTACAACACTGGCGTTAGTTCTTACTTATGTTTATTTTTATTCAAATGCAGACCCATGACCAAATGTTTGGCAATAAATCTTGTGTTCTGAAAAAAATTTCATGCAAAACACATTTGGAAATTTAGTGTTTGGGAATAAGGGGCAAGTCACCCAACTATAAAAATGGAGCATTTTGGAGCACATACATTATTTATTATTTTTGTGCAATTTTTTGTTTGGTAATACAGGTCCAAAGTAACATTAAACAACAATGATATGATTGTGAATTTGAAGTTTTATGCATAAAAAAATTTAAACAAGTATTTGGGAATTCATCCTGAGGTGAACACAAAACAACATACCAAGCATACAAATGAATAGACTGCCCTATTTTAGAATAGACCCCACACAAGAAACAACTCAATTAAAATTAAAACAGTGAGGATAACTTTGGACACCATTGGATTAAGAACCAAGTAAATCCATTAAAGATTTTCTAACCAAATTCATATTTGCAATTTTTCACCAAAATTTTGAAAGCAACAAAACAAGGGCAAATATTAAATAGCTTTGCAATCCTAGAGTAAAACCTTGTAAATATAGACTATTAAGCATGTCACATCAAGGAGGAAGTTTGTTGTAAAAGTTTCAATGTTGTTTTTTTTAATTATAATATGAGACCAATAAAGGATTAATCAACAATTTAGCTACAACTAAGATCAAAAAGGCAATAGAAGTAAAACCTAATGCAAAAGAGGTGGATAAAGAAGTTTTTATTACATTTGAGATTAAGGAGGAACTAAAAAAAGTTCCTATTATAATTATAATCAAAGAGGAGGTATTTGATATTAAGGAGGAAGTAGTAAAAGATTCCTATTACAGTTATGGTCAAGGAGGAGGTAAAAAAGCTGACAAAAATAGAAACAATGTTAAAAAAATCAAATATAAGTATACCAAAGCTAGTACAAGCATATAATGTCAAGTATTCAAACTACATTTACTATCATTGGATTCAACAGTTGACATTCCTGAAAGTGCCATCCCACTTTATCTCAAAAACACAAAGAACCACAAGAACAAAGGCTAAAAAAAAGGTTTAAGTTTAACTTTCAAACAAGGAACAAAACAAGATTATATGATTCAAAAACAAGAGCACAAGAACTAAAAAGAAAAACATGAAACGTGTAAGACTAACATGAAAATGAATATTTATTATACTAACATATGCAAACATGAATATGAAAAGAACATGACAAGGTTATGGTGCAAGATCATGCTTAAGACTAATGTTGAACATACTGAAAAAAATGAGGGGTCCTATTATTATTTATATTCCTTTAGGACCCTAATTCAAGGAAGTTTCGAAGGAGACTTCTATGTGTCCATCAAATAATTTTTTTTAAAAAAATCTTTCATAATTGAGGATCAATTGTGAATTCACTGAAAGTTAATTCAAACTTAACTAAAAATCAATTAAGAATTAATTAAAATTAATTATGAATTAACAAAAAAATTAACTGAAATTTAATTAAAACTTAACTTGGAATTAATCAAGGTTTAACTCAAATTTGATTAGGATTTAATTTGGATTTGATTAAGACTTAACTGGGAGTTAATTTGGGATTAACTCAAAGTTAATTCAGAGTTAACTTAAACTTAACTAGAAATTAATTGGGGCTTAACTCAAAGTTGGCTAGGAGTTAACTTGGACTTAATTAAGACTTAACTAAAACTTTGACTAGGAATTAATTGAAGCTTAACTCAAAATTGATTATAAATTAACTAAAAGTTAATTATAAATTAATTAAAATTAAACTAAAAATTAGAAATAAATTCAATACAAGTTATGGATGAACATTCAATTGAATGAACATGGCATTGGAATTCATGACATTCTAATAATAAAACAAGTCATAGATTTCCTTTTCTTCCATCATGACACATTTTGAAATACATGCACATTCACAACTAATATCACATTAGATTTTATTTTTTTTGTTAAACATCTTGTAGGACCTAAACAAATTCCAATTTTTAAAAATTGGGACCAAGAGGAATAGGGTTAAATTGAATGCACCAATGCAAAATGAGTCCCTATAGGGATCATCACAACATACTAGGGGTGCATTATTAACAAATTACAAGGTCCATTCATGGTTGGGGTACCAAGAAAGGAAAAAATGATTTAAGGACTTTTTACAAATAACATTTACATGAAACCAACTTAAATGAAAAAAATTGAATAGTCCAATATAAGATATTTCATGTGTTAATGGTGATTTATGTATGAATATTTTTGTTTAATGCCAAAAATGCAGAAAGTCCCAAAATGAATTTCAATGGACAACCAAACATGTTTATTAGCATGTTTATTTCCTTCACATGTGACCTACATTTAAAGTTAAACATTTTGAATCCATTGAACATTTTTTTTTATCAAATGGTTTAAAAATGAATTTTTTGCTTTCACTACTACAAAATTAGTGTGTAATTCATTAACCTGAATCACTATGGGACCTTAAAAGTGAAATAAGTTCACTCCATTTTAGTCATTTCACCCTAGTTAAAGTTATTTCATTATAATATCATTATGTAAACATCGTGTTTCACTATTGGTTGACATAATTCATTATTATAATTTATTGTGTTAAATAGGTTTTTTTATGTTGTTTTAAATATCTTATGTTATTTTATGATATATTTTATATTATTTTAAATTATCTTAATTATTATAACTTATACCTTAAGGTATTTTAACTATCTTATTATAAGTTTTTTACTTTAAGTTATTTTAAATTTATTCAATTAACCTTAGGCTATACCTTCAGTTATTTTAGCTTAAATTAATATATGTTATTTCAAGTTATATTTTAGGTTTTTCAAGGTCATTCTACTTTATGTTATCATAAGTTATTTTATCCTAAATATAAAAAATTTAAATAAAATATAATGATATAAAGTAAAATAACCTAAAATAACCAATAATAGCCTATGAAAAATAATTTAAAATAACCTACAATAAAATAACTACCAATATCTTATGATAATATAGCTTAAAATATCTAGCAATAACTTATAATAAAGTAACCACTAATAGCCATTAATAACCACCGATAGAATAATCATTAATAAGATAACCACCAATGGCCAATAATAAAATAACCAACAATAGCTTATAATAAAATAGTCACCGATAACCATTAATAAAATAACCATTAATAACCACCAATGGAATAACCAACAATAATCATTAATAAAATAAACATCAATAACCATTAATATAATAGCCATTAATAACCACCAATAACCTATGATAATTTAACCTAAAACACCCACCAATATCCATTAATAGCCATTAATAAAATAGTTCCACCAATAGAATAATTACTAATAACCATTAATAAAATAGCCACTAATAGCCATTAATAGAATAAACACGAATGGTCGCCAGTAGCCACTAATAAAATAACCTACAATAGCCACCAATAGAATAACCACAAATAACCTATGGTAATATAACCTTGAATAACCACTGATAACATAAGGTGGAATAACCTTCAATAGCCAAAAATAACCAATAATAACTGAACATAACCAAAAATAACCTATGATGAAATAATTTAAAATAACCAAAAATAATTTATAAGAGCTTCAAATAACCCTAAATGAAATAGCCTGCAATAACCAAAAGTAACATAAAATAATCCAAAATAATTTAAAATAATTTAAAATAACCTAAGGTGAAATAATTTTAAATAACCATAAATAACCAAAAATAATGTATGGTGAAATAACTTAAAACAATGAAAAATACCCTTTTTTGGTAGACTTTTTATGTTATTTTCATTTAGGTTCAATAGTTGAAAATAGCCTAACATAAATAGTATTATTATATTTTTTAAAAATCCATTTATTAAACATTTTCTTTCAAAAAAATGGTCATTGAAATGTTATTGAATAGTGATATTAAAATATATATATTCAAATGATTTTACATTTTCAAAAGGAAATAAATGTAATTATGTACATTATTTTTTAAAAATTAAACTTTATCATTTCATTTGGACAAAATTTCAATAAGGTATGAATTTTAAAATTTTATGTTTTTGTAATGTTTAAAATGAAGTATTTGATAAATAGACACATTACCACAACAAGTATGGTGGCTTAATGGTAGGGGTGTTTGCTTCCATCCTAAAAGTCAAAGGATGAAACCTCACAAATGGTGTGTTTGTGGTCAACAATGGTAAGTTGATCAAATATTCCCTTATGTAGTTTTTTAGAATAGGTGTCTACTTAGGTTAATAACATGAATTATGTACCTATACTAGGTTTTACATAACATAGGTAGTGACATGTGTCAATAATTCATAGGTTGAAAATCATGAAATTATCAATAATATTAAATTACATTAAATATTAAATAATTTAAATTTAATTAATTAACTAACAAGTGAAATGACTTGGTAAATTTGCATTTCATTAAAAACTAATGCACCAATTCAGTGTCCATAGCGATTGGTCTTTGTTCACTAAAAGGTTGACCAAATTCACCATGGTAAAAATGTCCAAATTCACTCAAAATCTAATGAAACCCAAAGTGAACTTGGACCCATTTTGGTGTAATGACAACAATCCATTATGATTATAATAATGTAAAATAAACAAAAATTCAAAGTTGTCATTTGAAAATTTTTTTTTCAGTTAAACATTTTTTTGGGTACCCCAATCATGAATGGACCCTATAGTCCAACATATTTCAATGTGCCACGAAAATGACAAAATGGTATTTTAGGTACCGCATGTGAAGACCAAAAAAATTGACATCCTTAACCTATCACCTTAACAACACATGAGATTCAACATTCACAACCAACCCTAACACCAATGCAATAACATCAATACAAAATTTAGCCAAAACTAACAAAATTGTTGATGCATCTAAGCAAGCCAAGTGGACAAATCAATAACTAGAAGATGGCATGAATGTAATGGATAGGGGACACACATCTTTGTAAAAGGCTAGCAAATATTGGAACATTCCATTAAGTTCACTTTTAAATCACCTCAATTGTAAAACCAGAAGCAAGAAAGTAGGCCCCCAAGGTGTGTTAATAAAATAGGAGGATGCAACAATTGTCACTTGGGTTTTGAACATGCAAACTATTGGATTATATATCACCTTATAACAATTGAAACTAAAAGTTACTAAAGTCACGCAAACTAGACCTACCTTATTCTATAATGGTGTTCCAAGAGTGAGTTGGTGGTATTGGTTTTAAAAACGTCATCCAAAATTTAATATTCGACTTGTAGAAAAACTAGAAATCTCTAAAGCAAAAGGGCTTACTAAGGAAGCATGGCATAAATTTTATTACAAATTGGAAAACATGTACACACAACATAAATATCCATCAAATCACATTTGGAATTCCAACAAAATAGGAATTCAAGCAGGGTGACAATCTATTGTTAGGGTTTTGGCTAGGTGAAGCTTTCATGATGTTTATAACACCACCCTTAAGTCTCAAAAATGGTTGATTATGAATTGTGTTGTTAATGTTGTAGGGGTAGCTTAGCCTTCATTTTACATTTTTAGAGGTTCATGGATGCAAAAAGATTACATACAATTATGTATACCAAGAATATGCATGGCAAAATAAAAAAAATTTGGATGACAAGTTACATTTTCAAGTAGTGGTTGTCTTTTTCTTGCACATCTAGATCTATTCAAGGGGGCATTTTTTAATAAAATTGTTATCTTTTAATTATAAATGGGCATCGTTTTCACATCACACTATAAGCAGTTGAACAAGTAATAGAAATTGGGTTGGACATCGTCACCTTACTTATTCATACTTTGCAAGCACTCTAGCCATTAGATGTCACCTTCTTCAAACCATTCAAGATAGTTTTGAAAAAAAAGAAGAAACTCTAATTATCTTGAACTAAACAAAATCACATTAGTAGCATGGGTGGACAAGGCCTTGCAACAATCCTTGCAAAAAGAAAACATAAAATCGAGATTTAGAATTTTTGGAATTTTGCCATTGAATCTTATAGCCATGGTTGGAAAGTTTGGTCCAAGTGATGTGTTCACTGCACCAAAAAAGGAGGAGCATGAAAATTCATATCATTAATATGCAATAGATGAATCTAGTAATAATGAGGCTGAAGCTGCAACAGAATTGCTAAACATTGTAAGGAACTTTCAAACAATGGTTCTAGCTACTCCTTCCATGTCTAATTGCCCCTCTTCACCCATGTCTTACTACTATGTTGAAATGCCACATGGTTTTGTCACCCCAACAAACAACCATGAAGAAGATCAATTGGTGGTGAACTTGGAAGATGCTACTCCAAATTTAAATAACCTAATTAGTCCAAGTCATACTCAAGGACCTATAGGATTGGCTAACCTACTATCATTATTAATATTACCAACCAAGAGAAAACAAGGTAATGAACCAGTAGTGGACTATTCCAATTCATGTGGTCATATCAAACCAATATTTGACAACTCTAAACAAAAGGCAATGGACCAAAAAAATGCTAATAATCTCAAGGAGCAAAAAGTGAAAGAAAAGGAAGAAAAAAAATCTAGAAAAGTTGAATGTACACAATTTGCCTAAGTTAAACGAACAATTCAAAGGAAATCAATTAAGAAGGATGATGTAACTAAATTTAATTATGCATGGTTTGTTGTTATTGTAAGCGTTGTTGGTGAAAGATTCCACAATCATTTTAAAACAAGGTTTCAAGCCCAACCTCTAGGCTCTAGAGGGTTTGGTGTAAATATCATGTTTGCATAACACATAAGTGTTAGATAGTATAGAAGGGAAAAAGTGCATCTTGTTAAGCATGTCATAACTAAGTTGCAACCTTCCACTTAACAACTAAAAATGGGGGAGGTTTTATGGTGGGTTTTAATGGCATTTTTGATGGCCAATCGAAAAGGACAAAAAAATGGCAAAAGAAAAAAATAGATAGGTCAAGGTCTATCATGAGTTTTAAATGCACTAATGATGGCTACTTAGAGGAGAAAATGACATAAAAGAAATAGAAAGGTAAATGGGTTTATAATGGTTTATGGTAACTCATCTATAAAATGTTGACAATATTTTGACCAGAGAGAAAAGAAAGGGACATAATAGAGTGGAATTAAAGAAGTGAAGGAAAGAAAAAGCTCATGTAAGAATAATATACAAGAGAGAATGGATAGAAAGAAATGTAGATGAAAGGACAAAGAAAAAAATTCAGGAGAGCTTAATGTTCCTAACTTTGAATGTTAATGTAGTGTGCAACAATGGTGATTATCACTTCCTTCAAAAACAATACAACAAAAAAAATGAAAGAAGGAAGAGGGGAGAAAAATGAATCCAAAGAAAAGAAGCGAGCTTGGTAAAGCCAAGCTTGAGCCCTACCACCTCAAATAAGCATTTGGAGCTCTAATTTAATGGAGAAGACAATCAACTTCTAGATGGTGGAAGGTGTATTTGTGGCAATGGCAGTCAACTTGTGGTGATAATAACTCTAAGCGATGGCAAGAATGAACGGGGGGGCTTCTAGATTGATAGTAGCGCTAGGAGATGGCAAATGAAGAAAAACAAATCTAGAAAAGAAAAGCAAACTAAGCAATGGTAGTGACAAGTGATGCCAAGCTTGTAATGGCAATGATGGGCAATGGCAAGCCTACAATGGAAGTGTTAGGCAATGGAAGGTGTGAACATCAACATGTGCACTGTGCAATGGTAACTCTTGATGATGGCTGATGTGAACGCCGATGTTGGGAATTAGGACTTGTTCAAAATAGAAACACAAAGACTAAGTAAGAAAAGATAAATTAAAAAAAGGAAAAGGAGAAAGATCAAGAGACAAAAACACGAAGAACAAAAAAACAAAAAAGAAAATGGCATCAACGCGTTTCTATAGTAATGGCAATGGTGTTCAGAACCTTTTTATAGCAAACACAGGGAAAGAGATGACAATGGTGTTGGGTGCATTTCTGTAACAAACATGGAGAGAAAGGAAAACAAGGTGTGTACCTTCCTATAATAGACACAAAAACATGGAAAAAAAAATTATAATAAAAAAACTTGACAAAATGGCTCTTGTCACCTACTACACATTCAAGGTAAAAACAAAGAAAATGAGGATGAAAAACATTGAAAGAAAGATGGAGAGACTTGGAAAGAACTTCAGTTGCCATTGCCACGATGTTTTTTTCTTAAATCCAAGGAAAGAAGCTAGGATTACTCCCATGTGGCATTATTGGGGTCATCGATTTTAGGTAATATGTTGTTCAAAAAACCAATATTTCAAAACCCTAAAGGCATTTGTGACTATGTGGCTACAACTACAAATATTTGGTTTTACTACATTTTTTAAAATATTTAAATGGTAATAAAAAATAGATTGAACCAAATTAAATGATTATTTTTTTGGTTATAGGAGGAACATTGTTTTTCCATAAAATTTTAAATGTTTGCTCATAGGGCATAAATTGCATGAACATAAAAGTCTTACTTGTTATATCCAATTTTTTTCAAACAATAAAACCCCCCTCATTTTGGGGGGTCATAACTTTGTCATTATAACTCATAATCGAGTGTTGTAAATGCCTACTAGTGTTATGGCTCAAGGTGCACCTAATGTCTTTGAAGGTTTGTGAAGCGACTTTCCATCCCTCTACTTTTAGTTCTATGAGGTGATTATATTCAAAGGTACATATGTTATTGGTGAAAGAAAAATGGAAAGTGTATTTCTATATATTGAATTACATTTATAGTTGAAAACAAATAGTTTGCCTCCTATGCATCATTTATGATTTGAAATTGATAGATATATTTTCAAAGTTCAAATTCTCCAAATTTTAGAATTTTATGTTAAATTATCACCCACTTAAACCAACTTTTAAAGAGCTAACATAATGTTCAACTTGACAACAGACCTTCAGTTACTCAAAACATTATTGCCATCACATACAATATCCAAATTTAGTTTGCATTAATTCATTGGAAAGTTAACTACAAAGCTCACCTACCTACCAAATCTCAAGCCGTGCACCTAAATCAATAAAACATTGTGCCATAGAACCCGAAAAGGTTTTACGAAAGTAAAAAGTTCAACTTGACAAGAAACCTCCAATCACTTAAAACATTATTGCCATCACATTTTGTTATTTAAATCTAAGTTGCATTAGTTCATTGAAAAGTTAGCTACAAGGCGCATTTGCCTAGCAAATTTCAAGCCATCCATCCAAATTTTTTAAAAATCATGCTACAAAACCCAAGAGGTCTTATGATTTTTAAAAAATATTTCAAGCTCCAAATGTACCTCTACCCATTTTCATTATTTCAAACATACTACATTTATCCCATCTATTATCCCTCTTTCCACCATCTATTAGGACTAAACACTATTTTTCTTCTAAGGAAAATTGTAAGAACAAGTTTTTAAAGATTCAAATCAAAAATCACAGTAAATAAAAAATAAAAAAATAATCCAAATTCACCCCTTTAAAAAAAAGGAAAAAGAAAGAGATAAGGGAAGACCCCAACTTGGTGGCCAATGGAAAATTTCAAACTTAGTGGCCAATGGAAGGTTCCAAACTTAGTGCCCAATGAATCTAATGATTAGAAGCCAATGGGGAAACCTCTTGTTTAGTGGCCAATGGAAGGTTCCAAATTTGGTGGCTCTTAAAATGTTCCATGTTTGGTTACCTTTGGAAGGAGAAGGATAAATATCATTCTCATCTCCTTTCATTTTTTATCCCATAAGATTTTACTTAAAAAAAATTTCCATTAATTATAGGGTTTTGTTTTACCATGGTTCTAAACCATTACTTCACATCTTTCATTCATTTTCTTTAACTTCTAAATTATAATCATGCACCTTGAAATACTAAATCTTCCACACATTCATTGTCAAGTTAATTTTGATCAAAGATTTTATCCTTTCTTTGAATTCATGGAGTTGTGCATGATTATGGCTTATGGGCCTCAAGCTACACAAATGAATGAAAAACTGCCTTGGGAGTTGTCCCTAAATTTAACATTAACCCAACACCTTCATGATGAAAATCTTGAACTATGAGAGATGTACCCTCGTCTTAAAGTTGAACCCCCCTCGAGCTTAGTATTATTGAATGTCTTCGAACTCTCATACCTTGGTGATTTTGTTGCAAGTTGACCTTGCTTTTGGTAATGAACTTGAAATTATCTATGAAGGCTTTTATAAAACTAAAAACATTTCGATTTTTGCATGGTCTTCAACTTTTGGCGTCGAACACTATTGTTGGTTATATGATTTGATTTACGACTACCTCCTAACAACAAGGCGGATTATTTAATTCGCACCATGTGACACATCCTAGATTTATTACAGTTATGAACTACCATTGTGGCATAGTTTACTACCATGTGACTCAACATGTACTTGCAGCTCCTCTTTGAGCTTTTCCATAACTTGAATAAAAATTTTGTTCATTGTGAAACCCATGTTGTAATTACCAACCTATCACCCTACTCATTTTAGTTATTATGTTGTTTTGAATTAATCATACATGTTTATTATGTTTGAAAATTACTCTATCTCCATTGGACCCTTCATTAACACCCTTGAACTACTTCAAGACTTTTAAATCATCCTTGCTTGCGTGACTATCCATTGAGTATTAGAACAAAACCAACGTTGTGACAAACATTACAAATTTTGTTATTTGCTTTTAACCCCAACCTTCTATAGATTTCTCATCCCCAATCACATAATTGAAGTTTTAAAACTATGATTACCAACTCTTGTTGAATAAAATAATCAAATTCTGAAACAAAAACAACCCCCCCATGTAACCATGCACACCCATCACTCCTCATTCTAACACGAAATATCTAAAAACCCTTAATAGTTTTATCACACCCCAATATCCCTGATGCGATTCTTGAAAATTAAAACTACCGTACATGGTTGTGTTGGTAGGGCTCATAAGGTCATGAACAAAAAATACATGGTTACTAAACCCTTGGAATCTTCCTTCTTAAATGTTCATTCACTGGCCTTGCTACCCCAGTCAAGTATGGGTTTTAAAATAAATAAAAATTTCAAAATTGCCCAATTTTAGTTGTTTGAATGTTTCAATTTTTGTTGGTATACATCTTGGTTATTAAACAAAAACCTATGTATATATAAAAGCCCATGGCATGTGTTAGAATTTCAAGTTTAAGCCTAAACCCAAATATGTATAAAAATCCATTTAACAACATTACTATTCATATTGCACAACAACATGTGCCTATCCCAAAACTTATCAAAACCCACAAGGAATTATGTTCCTCAATTAAAACCTATTTCCAAAACCTCATAGTTGTAGCCCAACTAGCTTGATCGCAATCCATGAAAGCTTCCTAAATGAACTTTTATATTTTATGAAATTTTTAATTCACATTATTAAACACCTTGTTGTTGCTTTCAATCCATATAAGCCATAAAATGATCCCCCTTACTAAAAACCATAATTTTAAAATAGATTGAAACCTTTTTAATTCCCTAGTAACAAAAATGGAATGTTGCCACTATATAAAGGTTACATGTTAGCATTTAGTTGAATCCAAACCTTTTTTAATTTAAAACTTCATGTGCAAAAGCCCATTTTTATTGTGCATGTGTAAAACAAATAGGTAAAGGATCGAAACTATGTATTTTTATTACATAGTTACGAAAATTTATGTTTTTGTTTTCACAAATATCTATTCACATATTTATTTTCCATGTATAAATATTATGTCATAATCATATTTCTTACTATCATGGATGCCAACACTACGAAATCCATTCATATGAATGTTCATCCATGACTTGTAGTGAACTTGTACCTAACTCTTAGTTTAGTTTCAGTTCATTTTCAATTAGTTTTTTGTTAACTTTTAGTTCACTTGAAGTTCATTTCCAATTAAATCTTAATTCACTTTTAGAACTCTTAGTTGATTTTTAATTCACTTCTAATTAATTTTCAGTTCATTGTTAGTTGAATTTTAGTTCACTATTAGTTGAATTTAGTTCATTCATAATTCACACATGTGTGGCCCATGTGTACACATGGGTGAACATGGGCCACGTGTAAATTGGAAGTTTTTTGAGAAACTTTCTTGAACTAGGTGCCAAATGGGTATAAATAGAGGTAGAATTCCCCATTACCTTAAATAAAATTCAACATTAATTTTGAATACATTTTTTTGTCACAACCTTGTTTTCTTTTTGTTTCATTCTTATAATAAAATCTTGTTAGATTTTTGTCTTGCACATGTCGTGTTTTTATTCTTATTTTTCTTATTCACAATTTGGATTTGGAATTAACATGCCCTTGTTTTTGTCTTGGTTTAAAAAATCTTGTAGACATGGGTGTCTTTGTGCCCATGACACCTACCATATATTTTACACATTAATAAATTACGCCAAAACCTTTGAAGATTAATCTTTCAATTTTTTTTCATAAATATAGTTTATTAAGCTTTCAACTCTTTACAACAAGTTGTTTTATCAAGTGAAGGTGTTTTCAAAAGCTGCCCCAAAATTCATTTATATATTAAACAAAATGCAATTAAACAAAGAGGTTCCTAAAGCCTTACACCTCACATGGTTTAGCATGCACATTAATTGAAGTCATGGTTAATTGGTGATGACTCACCAAACCATTATTAAATTATGAAACCCCATAATAAGTTACCTATGTTAACCCTTAAGTAATTACATAATTATCAAATTATTTACAATCTAATTACATGTTCATTTATTCCCAAAATCTAAGAAATATATATCCTTCGATTTTGCCACATAGTGGACATATATAGTTTATTTCATTATTTGTATTAGCCCACCACTTGTTCATCATAATTGTTTTATTCCATACTGACCAAATGAATCGTGCCTCTAATTTGTTTTATTACTTGCACCTAGTGTTGGTCGATTTCAAGTTGAAACTAAGTTGTAATAAACCAACCCATATTTTTTGCACAATTTTAATGTTAGGTTTCAAAATTTTCAACATTTTCCTACCAAGGATTAACATGTATGATAACAAGGCTTCTTTTTCTTTTGAAAAGAATGATCATCGATCCAATTCCATCTCCCTTACATTTCCACAATACATGGAAAATTTGAGTTTTTTACACCTTTTATTATTTCTATCCATGTGACCTCAACTACTTTTCCTCTCATGATGTATTCCACACCCTCCACCTTTGAAGGTGACAAAACCCTTGTTTGTTGCCTTGTATACAAAAACCTTACATTATGTTGGTTACCAACAATTGCTCTTCCACACATTCTCCAAGTTTTAAAAGTTTGTGATGTTTGTAGCACCTCAATGGGTAAAAGATTATCCCCTTGGAATAAAGCCATACACTTTCCTTCTTGGCAATTGTTATCATTAGATATTAGCAACTTCCCCACATTTGTTAATATTTCACTAAAATTTAAATTTAACCATTAGTTCTTCTACGTCATGAACATGCCTTTTTCCAAATTCTAGATCTTTACAATCTTTTTCCAACACAACACATAAAGCTTTGTAACTTTGTTTTTTAGAAAAACCTTCCTCCCATGGTTTCACCACCATGTTCCACTAGAAGTTTACTAGAATTGCTTACTTCATGGTTCTAAAGTTATTAACTTTAATTTTGTTCATGATTTTGGCCCAAGCCATGCCAACCTTATTCTAAAGCATTGAACTAAGTTGCCTCCTATTGATTCACTTGCATGCACTAACATAAGTTAGGAGCCCACTTTCCTTCCTTTTGAGGTATTTTTAAAGTTTGTATTTCAACAAGGTTTGAAGATTCATATCCCCTAGTTCTATGGCATGTAAGACCCATTTGACAACATGGTGCTAGTTTTTATTGGGTCCATTAAATTCAAACCCCCACCTTTCCACTAATTCATGTAAACAAATTTGGTTAAATTTAAATAGCCTAGCTTAACTTATATTAACATAATTTAACCTTCTTTAAACTATTTTAACCTAGTTTACATCAATTTAATGTACTTTAGCCTAGTTAATTGTAAGTTAGTTTAATTTAACCTAAGTACCATTATATAAAATGTAGTGTAGTTTAATTAAAAATTTCATAATTAAATCTATTTTAAAAAAATGATTATAGTTTAGCTTATTTTAACACAATTTCATTTAAGTAGTTTAATTTAGCCTAGTTTATCAAATTTGATGTAATTTAACATAAATTAACCTAATTTAATTTAGCCAAATTTAACCAAGTTTAATATTAGTATTTTAATTTAACCTAGTTTAACCTAAGTAGCCTATTTCATCTTGATTTAGCCATTTTAAACAAATTTTAGCCTAAATATTTTGATTTATTTTAACTTAATCTTGTTTAACCAAGTTTAACCTAAATGGCCTATTTTAATCTAGTTTAGCAATCTTTAACCAAGTCTTAACTAAGTGGCCAAATTTATCCACATTTTGCCATGTTTAACCAAATTTAACTTGAATAGTCATGTTTAACCAAGTCTAGCCTAAATCATAGTTTAGCTTAAATAACTATGTTTAATTTTATTTATTGTTTCAATTTTAGCTTAATTGAACCTAGTTTAACCTATTTTAGCCTAGTATGAGTCTAACCCAATTCAACTTAAATAACATTAAGTTATTTAAGTTTAATTTAGAAAAACCTAAGTCAACCTAATGTAAGTTGCTAGGTAGCTTAGGTTAAGTTATGTCAACCGAGGTCAATTTAGGGTGACCTAGGTTAATTTAGGCTAAAAAAATTAATGTTTAAACTTTGGTGATAATTAGATTTGTTACCAAAAAAAAGTTATTATGCACCATTTAAAGACTTCAACCTTCAAAATGGAGGTGATGGGTTCAAGTCCTTTCATTTCCAACTTAAATACAACCTATGTGTTTAGCTGATGTGGTTAGCCTTATTTTTAGAATTTTGTTCACCTAGCTTAGGCGGTTTAAACTAGGCTAAACTAAGAAGCGTAACCCTATTTGACTAACCTTTGATTGCCACGTGGCACAACACGATTGGGCCAAAATTGTTATTTTCCTACTTCTTGGTGCCATATGACACATTTTGGATTGTTTGATGTGTTTCCATGAATGCATCCATTACAATTGCAATCATAAGGGACATAATTGCAAATGACATTTATCACTAGACCACATATATGACTTGTGGTAAATATGACATGGATGTTTGGACTATATAGTCATATAGTCATGTTTAATATATGGTGGTTAGGACCACAATGCTAATCATTTGTGTAATCTTATTTACCATGTTTTTGTGTAATGGTTATTAAACCCCAATTAATCTTAGAAGGAAACTTCCTCTTTGAATTAATTCATTCCTCATTTGTGTGTGTTGTGCAAGGCTCATTGTTGGCTATCTTTTTATTGGTTTTTCATGTGGTTCATTTTTTATCACCTCCCACATCCTTTGCAATAATTATAAAACTACTTTGTTTAGGCATGGGACCTTTCTTTTAACAAATCCTTCAAGGGCAACAAGTAGCTCACCTTTCATCATGAGTTGAATAAACATACTTTTCACAAGTCTTAATATGTTGTTTTCTACATTTTTGATGAATAGGTTTTGCACTTCCTCCACATTTTGACCCTATTCTCCCCTTAGTATATAAATGGGTGTAAAAGTTTTTGCAACATTTTGCCAACTCCTCCTAAATTATAACAACTTCCTCATTACTTGTCACTAATTTGGTGATACAAGACAACAACTTTCATTTTTTTTTGTTGCCACAAAACATGTGTGCCTTTTTTTTAACCATTTAATCCTAAACCTCGTATTAAACTCATTGATCCATTCTTCTTCAAAGCCCTTCATATTCTCGTAAGTTTTATTTTGTTCTTCCTTAACAACTTTGTTTTGTGGATCCCTTTGTAACATTTTAAAAGTAGCCTCTAGTTTGCTTCTTATCTCCTTCTTTACATGTTTATTTTCTTCTACCTTTTTAACCTAAAATATTTTATAAAAATTGGTGATTTTATGTAGTTTATAATAAGAAAGAATTATGTCTTTGAAGTTCTTCTTTATCATACCTTAAATGACCTTCAAATTGTTCAAATATCTTGTATTCACGTGAAAAAAACCTTTAGCTACATGGTGAGTTTTGCAAATATTGTAATTAAAGGGTTTTTTTTCACATGAATACAATATATTTGAACAACATATAGGTCATCTTAAGTATGACAAAAATGCGAAGGAACCGAAAGGAAATAATTTTTAAAATTTTAAACTACATAAGATCATCAAATTTTATACCATTAGGTAATGGTCAAAAGGGTTATAGTATCACATTATTTCATATTTGTAAATAGATCCACTTCTAAGGTGATCACTAGGAGTGGGTGCATCAACTTAGTCTAGTTTAACCATCATCTTCACCCTTTTTTCCACCTATTATTGCAAGTGAACTTCAGCTTTCCCCTAGGGTCAAAACCACCTTCAACATTAGAATGAACCTTCCCAAACTAGATTTTTTGATTATGAAATTAACCAATTGGAAGTGTTAAATTTGTCTCCTCTTTTCCACCATGTTCCATTTTCCCACCAATATCCACATACAATCATTCCAATGAACATTTTAGGCCCATATACTTTGGCATGCAATGGATAAACATGAAAATAAAAATTAGAATTGTAAAAACATTTAAAGGAAAAGGGTCGTAAATATCATTTTGCCAGTTTCACTACATAAGGAATTCCTTGGGTGGTTCTTAGTGCACCCACCCAAGGGCATTTTATCAATTAAATTGAATTTGAATTCAATTTAAGTTGCATGCAATGATGTCATTCAATATTTTGATTCAAATGGAACTTAGTTATCACAAAATTGATTCATTTTTTCATTAGTTAATCATAATTGGTAATGCCATGATCTTACTTTGGTAATATGCATTATAATACCTTGGTAGAGTGCAATAGCATGAATCCCAAGTATTTGGCAATAAAATGTTGAAGCTATCAAGGTATCACAATAGATGAAGTTGTTAGCAACTTTCATGTTGTTCACAAACATACAAAGTTCATGCACTTCCACACTCACAAAAGCAAGGAAGCTATTTATTTGCACTGACATGATCTTGTCATGTGACATTTCAAATCTTCATAGATCTTGTCGTTGTTGATATTGCATGAACAATTTTACATCTATGTGAAAGTTATAACTTTATTTTTCAAGTTGTGAAATCAAAAGAAATAACTTATCATGAATCAACATTTTAAGATCAACAGTTCCTTTAATATTATAATAAAAGAAATGGGTTGTCTCCTCAAAAAATTGATGGCTTTTTACTTGCATGAATTGACAAAACTAGTGTGTAAAAAGGCCCCTTCAATAACCATCCATTTACTCAAGTAACACAAGTTTATCACTTTGCAAAAAGATTGCAATATACCCAATTGAGATCTTGGTACAATTGAAACAACACACAATTGAAAAGCTCTTGATAAGTCTACATGTACGAATGTGATTTTCATATTTCAAACCTATGGTGCGGGAGTTTATTGAATTTTGAATAATTTTTGTAAATTGGAAATTCAATTTTAAAAAAAAATCCAGATTGTTAATGAAATGAAAATTCACAAAACAATAGGTAATTCTTGTGATTGGAAATTCAATAAAAGTCAAAAATTAACCTTTTTAGGGAAATGGATTTCATGCAAAAAATATTTAAAGTACCATCACATTGAAAATTGAATGTTAATTTTGTTGTTGTTAGAAGCGACACCCACATATATTTTCACAATATTTATTTCTTTATATTTGATATGCCTCCAAACTACATGTACATACCTTGAAAAATAATGTTCAACAATAAAACTAGGCTATTTTACAATCAATTTATTTATTTATTTTCAAATTTTTGTAGGAATAAGTGACGCGCATTCCAAGGTTAACATTTATTGGTGACAATTTAAAAAAAAAATTGTCCAAGGTTTTCTTGAAACAAGAGCTAAACCCTAAACCCTAAAACTCTAAACCCTAAACCCTAATATTTCAGCTAAACCCTAATATTTCTGCAATATATGCTCAGGTCCTCGTCAGCGAAGGAACCTTTCGGCCTTTCACGAGAACTCTGCGGCGATGGCGTCAACGGATCTCGGGCTTCGCCTTCACCAATTACTGAACCTTTTTTGCAGTTAGCTTGCTTCAGAGCGTCTTTGTTGTTTGTTCTTCGACTGTCTCTTCTTTTCTAGAGTTTCGGAAACTAACTTGTTAGATAGAGGACTATGGTGGTCCTACTTCGGTATTCTTTTCTGTCACTCACTTCGTGAGTGCACTGGGACTATTTCTGTCTATAGTGATCCGCCGAGAAGCAATAGGAAAAAAACAAGGATGGTTTTTTTGTATGTGTGAAATGGTTGTACATTGTGGAATCTCTTACCGGATTGCAGAACTCGAAGTTTAGATTCAGGAACGAAAAACTGGTCGTTAGAAAGTATTTTCTGTACTCTTCCGAGCTCATATAGTATGTAAGCACCTTGACTGATGGCTAAGCTAGTATGGCTGGTCGTTCCATCTTCTCTGTGATTTCTAGAGCAGCAAACAACAGTCGATTAGAAAAGAAACTGTTTTTGCATTGTCTGTTACGACTAGTTTATATGAACAAATCGGGTAGCTTCTCAGGCAGCCTGCAGCACTCACCATGTGCAAACACGGCGTTCTGTTACCCGCAAAATAACTTCGTCTTTGGGTTGCTTTGTGCGGACTCTCGCTTTGCCATGAGACGAGTCACGTAACTCAAGACTACAGGTGTAAATTATCCTCTCCGGAAATTTCTAATCCTAACCCTAACCCTAATTTCTGCCGCTCTCACGAAGGAGCAAGAACCGAAAATGCTGTTGTCAAAATTTCTTGCAAAGTTAAACTTCACGAAATTGGAGCTGTTGTTTCTACTTTTTTTAGATTTTTGTCTGTCAGAGGATTTGGATGGGGATCGAGATAAACCAAGGTCCAAATCTCTTGCCTAATCTGTGCCCTTTTTTTCTCATTGAGAAGCAAAGCAGTCTGTGCCCTAGCTCTTTAAGAGCCAGAGTCATCAAGGTTATCAAAGAAATTGGATGGTTGTAGAATGTGTTGTTTTGTCGCTGTAGTCTAAAGGGGGGTTTCTCTGATGCCATTTCCTGTACTTTGAAGCACTGTCCCTGGGAAGCATGTGAAGGTAGTATGTGAGGGGGATGTGGTTGTGATTGTTTCGTGAAGATGGAAAGTCCGATCAATGAGCAAAATCCTGTTGCCTTAAGTCTCTATACCTGCCTCGAAATGATGCTAGATGATCTTATGTCCTAGCTCTCTTACAACTGGAGCCATGAGTTGTGATTTGTATTATAGTCCTTTCCATGTTCGTATGAGGTCAGGTATTGTTTTAACATACATAGAGTGCTGTTTGAAGCTTTGCTCTTCCATGATTTGCAGCTCTTGAAAGAATTATAATTGAAATGTTTTCTCACAATGTGTATATTCAGATGACTTGCTGTTGCCCCAGTTTTTGTGAATTGTCCCATCTGTGGGGGGATTGTGTCAATGTCAGTATCAATGTTGGAGACAAAACATGCATATTGAACTGGAGAATTGTGTCCTGTTTTTCAAATTGCAACAATCTATGTTCTTGAGAATTAAATTACATGTTGGTTTGCTTGAGCTCTCTCCACTTGCAAGTGTAGGGTTATTGTCATACATTTCTTTGGCTCTTGGTTCATGTTTGAATGATCTTGTTGAATTGGGAGAATACATACATGTGTCAGCCTCTGTGAGCTTTGTATCAAGAGTTCAAACTGAACTGAAGATGAGGTGGGGTACTGTGGCTTGAAAATGGGAATTTTCATGATCCACACCAGTGTGTTTCCCAATGTATAAATTATTGTCTGCCTTAGGAAGCATTTTGATGATAACACTACTTTTCATGCTGCTAAGTATTGAAGCAGTTTTATCAAGTTTTACTCAACTTTTTTCCACCATTTTTGGAATGGGGGCTTTTCTAGAGTTTCCAAGTCTTCCACATGTGATGGGTTTCAATGGTGTGTTCCCAAGGAGATGATAGGTGGCAGTGATACAAGAAGAGTGCAACAACTTCAAATTTGAGGAATTGAGAGAGAGCTGGCTGATGCTTCAGCAACTGTGCATTGTTTGAGATTTATGCTGAAGATCTCTCTTCTATCATGTACAGTGTGCAACTCTGTGCTTTTGGGAGTGCAGATGACTGGTCTTTGCTCAAACATGCAACCCCTTATAAAGCTCAAATTTTCTTTGGAACAAAATGCAGAAAACTTCTCTTCCCTGGAGTAATTAAGCTGCAACCCATGTTTTATAATAAAAATTCATACTGTGTGGAGTGCATACTGAATCCACGCATTTACATTTTCAAGCCAAAGTCTGCGTGGAATTGCATGCTATGTATTCTTCTTCAAGCTGAGTCACTGGAATCTTAATGTATCAATCAGATATGAGTACCTTTTCTTCTTCTTGCTTTGTTTGGTTATCGACTCTTTTATGTTTTGTTAGCTATCCACCATCATGGCTGAGTATGCCCAGGTACTGCCTGTCTTGTGTCAGGATCTTGAACTACCATTGATCATAATACCTTTGACCTCAACCCATTGTTGAGAGCTGGTGAAGTTAGTGGGAGGTGAGGTAGCTGGTCATTTCCATGCAATTTGCTGATGATGTGCACCAATCATTCATGAGCTGATGAAGTAAGTGGGATGTTTGGGGCTGGTCCATACAAGAAGTTGTTGAAGTGCACCAATCATTTGTGAGCTAATGAAGTAAGTGGGATGTTTTGTAGGTGACCACTTCCATACAAGTTGCTGTTGCAAATCATTAGCGCAACTGTCTCTCTTGTGCGAACTGCTCTTCTGTTTTCTTTTTCCTCAAGGATTGGTTTACTATTCTCAAGTCTAATATCTCAATAAACTTACATTATTGAGTCATCTCTCAATTCTATTTAAGTTGGTGGAGATCATTAAGTAACGAGAATTTCTCACTACTAATGAAGGTATGTTGGTTTCAGATTCAGTGCACTAGGTAATGAAAGTGGGTACTCATTTTATGGGTTTTCTGAAAAATTCCCATAGCCAGAAAACAATATTGATGCCCTCAGTGACGCCCACCATTAAGACCAAGGCTACCTTGCAACCTCAACAGAAGTTGAAACTGGCTTGACCTTTTTGCAACTGTTATGTTTTAACTACAAGTGAATCTCTTTGTAAGATCCAGATTGTAGACTCTCAAAACTTGTTCTCTATCAGAAAGCTCTACTGAAGGCTACTATTTGAGATGGGGTTGTTGGGTTTCTCCCAATTTGAAGCTTGATGGCCAACTGCATGAAACTCATAAGAATAAAACAAGACAATTAATGAGGTGCATCATGTCAATGGGTCTCACTAGCAAATTCTTCTCTCAGTTATGCAGATCATATTCTTGGAGCAAATTATCATTAATAATTATGAATCATCCTACAATTTTCTAGCTCTATTCTTACATTTGATCTTTTGTTGTTTCCATGGATCACCCAACTCTCCCAATAGATGGGCCAAAAGATTTGGGAATTTTTTAATCTCTTTTCTTTTCTATCTAGTGTAAAATTGACTAATTTTGCTATTTTATAGGAAAAATTCAACAAATTTTGGACATCACAAAATTGAAAAATAAAACCCTTATCAAGACACTCTCTATGACTAAGAATCTCACCCTATTCAGGGGGGCCACCTTCAGGAAGACAATGAGAGTACAAGCTGCAAAAGGTCAATCCTCCCATTTGCAATGAAATCACCCAAATATTATAATTAGTACCCACTTAAAATTAATTTAAAATTTGAAAATTTTAAGGTTAATTACCATTCATCCTTTGTGAAATATATATTTGGATGCAATACTAAAAATGATTTTGAAAGACCCAAAATTGAATGTAGTCAATTTTCCTTTTGACTACATTATTGGCAAATCCTTTGGGCTTCAACAAATGGACTATTTGCTTCAATCCTTCCATGATTTATGTGTATGTTATCACCCTTCCCATTGCATGCCCCAAATATTCTCTTTTTGACAATTTAGCTGAAAGTTTTGTTTGTATAATACTTATATGCATAGCACATTTTTCACATGATTGCCATGTTTGTTACAATGTTTTCCACATACTAAAATGTCATATAACCATATGAAGACCATTCTTGTTTATGGGTGAAGATTGGAATTCATCATGGCTTAATAAGTTGTTATTTTATTAGGTATAGAACTACTTATGATCTAAAACTTGACACACAATGAATTAATTAATGGCTTTAAGAACTAAAAGTGGGCATAACCTATTAGGAAGTTCCTATATGATGGCACCCTTGAGTTTAATGAATAGAACATATATGATGTAAATATACATGCCAAAATTGTCATCAATGTACTAATTTATGACAATTATCTTATTCAAAGTACACATAATGAATTACGAACTTCAACTATCATCCTTTTATTTCACAATAGTAAGATTGGGGACCCTAAATAATACACCTTGTTTGACCTAATTGTTGTGTTAATTATCTTGGATTTGAATTTTAGTCTCTTCTAATTTCAATGTATTAAGCGAAAAACATGGTTTTAAAATGCAATATTAAATTGATTGGAATGGTATGATCCATTCCACAATCAAGTAGAAGTCCAAGTGATGAAGGAAACATCATCATATGAAGTCAACATGACTTGCATTGGTGCCACTTCATTCCTTGGCAAAGATTTCAAACAAGACCTTCCTACCCTTATGGAAAGCCTTTTTCTACTTGCATGACTAAAAGTGCAATGGATTCCCTTATTTGTCACTTTGTCAACCATGAACCGTGTTCTTAGTACACACATTTTTGCCATTATTAATACATGCCATTTGACTAATTAAAAAAACGCCTTATCCTTCAAAATTATGCATGAATCACACAAAACTAGATCAAACCTTTCATTGACCTAAATGACTAGGCAAATCACATGTGACATTCTAATTTCATTGAACAAAGATGTATGGTACATTGGGAACATCTGAACCAACAATTTAAAAAAACATAAATCATTTTTGTGATGTTACTATGTCATTAGCTTCCTTGTGTTGACGTACCAAATTTCAATGCAAAAATGAAATTAAGAAACAACTTGTGGCACAAATATTGTTTAAAAAGTTTTGGTTTTGTGACCAACATGTGTGAAGTTTAAACTATTGCATACCCAATTGTATAAATAGAAAAGAAAAGTGATCAAATCAATTTCTTTTGAAGTGAATCATAATTCATAATACATCCATGCAAGAAATTAACTTGCATGTTGTGAAAACATGCCCATCAATATGCCCATCATCCCAAACTCATTTGTTACATCACTTTGATATTCTTCCAAACATGCTAAACCCTAAAAATGCTATTCACCCAAATTTTGACTTTACATTGAATCTAATAATAATTTTTAGAAAATCATCAGTTGAATGTCAAAGATTCTAAAAATCATTTTTTTATCCATGAGAAGTTATGTAGCTGATTTTGAACTAAAATCCATAAATTAAATCAAAAGATGTGAAATCAAGATCAATTTATTTAAATTACAATTTTGAGGAATAAAAATAAATAAAAATGTACATTATCAACTAAAAATTTACAACTAAGTCTTTGAAAATAACATTTCATTGATCATATATATATATATATAATTTCATCTCATTCAAAAGAACCTTTAAATTCTTGTTAGAACTTTCTTGGTTTCAACATTTGATCAATCCCACAACGTTCATAATTTGAGAAGTAAGAAAACTAGTAGAAGGTGACATATATTGATGTTTGCCCCACCACTTTTGAAAACACTTTCACTTGGTATTGTTAAAATATGAACAATCCTTTGTCAACATGTTTTTTAGTTGGTCTATTCATGTTTGTGGTCATGTCAAAAACATCCAAATTGTAATCTTCATCATTTTCTCAAGCGAAGGAATGATTTTCAACTTCTAATAATGGATGGAGATGCTAATAACAAAAGCAATAATGATTCCTTATCATTCTTTTCAAAAATGATCACATCTTGTTCATAATTAATGAATGAACACAAATGATGAAAGTTTTTTTTTAAAAACATGAAAACTTCATATGAGTTTTCCCATGATAACTTATTATGAGTTTTTCTTTCTTTCATTTTAAAAAAAAGAGACAACACTTTTTTTTTCTTTATGTTAAAACAAGAATTCTCAATTCAATGTTAATTCTTTAATCATCTTCCATCCAATTTTCTATAAATTGTGAATTACTAGCTTCTTCTTTGCATTTAAAATTCATTGTTGTGGCTAAAGGCAATGCATCACTTAACAAATAATATCCATGTGATTGGTTTAGAAGACAAGTTGTCACAAGTAGAAAAACACAATCCACAATAATTTGAAAAATATGCAATGAAAGAAAAAGAGATACACAACTAATAATTTTGAATATAGTTTGTTTGATACAATAAACAACAATTGCCTCCCAAAATTGTAAAGTTTTTTAAAACTTGATTATTTTGCTCACAAACTTGCAAAAAAAAAATTGATAAGAAAATTTCAATGTTTGAAACATTTGGCATGCAAATTGAAAATATGAAAAAGATAAAATATTACCAAAAATTGAAGGTTAAAGTTAAAATGGAAAAAACATGTTTTCACAAGAGTGTTGACTTTTCTTAACATAAACCTACCTTTTGTACAACTTCTAGTTCATTCTTTTCGACCTTTCTCAAACTTTTAACACATGACAAGGGGAATGGGTGAGGAAAATGCCTTAAAATTCAAACACATTTTCACAATTGTGAGAAAATGAGTTCCAACATTTTTAAGAGGATTCCCACTTTGGAAGTTAGAATCTTATAATGTTTCGAATCTTTGGAACAATGTTTGGAAGACTAAACCATAGTTATCACATGATGTTAATTCACATCATGTCATGTCGCAAATGAATGACATAAGTTCAAGTCATGTCTATTTTGGATTTTCCAAAAACATTCTAAAAACATTCCATGGATTTTTAATGGTATATTCTTGGAATGATGCTGTTGTGATGTCACATCATGATGCTGCATGACAAACAATGTAAAAACCTTGCATTGTGTCATTTTAAACAACATTTGACCAAAACTTGTCCAAATTGGGCCTTATTTAGATTGTTGAAAATGTTTTGAAAAGTAGATGTAAAGAATGAAGAATTCTCCAATTCAAGATTTGAAGCACAATTATGGCCAAAAAAATATTTGGGAATCAAATTAACAATTTGAGTCCTATCCATTAGAATGTCTAACAAAAGGATCAAATGACTTTTAATTCAAACATTCAATATAATGTCAAAAAGTTATTTTCAAAGGCCACAACTTTTCCTTTGAGAGTTCCTAAATCAAAATAAGAATGTTCAAGACTTTAAAGCTTGGGAGTCTTGAGAATTTGTCATTTTGATGGAGTCTACATTGTTAATCTCAAAGTGTATAGTAGCAAAAAAAAATGGTGACTACTTTTAAGGCTAAGTGCAAAGTTAGGTTTGTTTAGGACTTTAGAGCATGGGAGTCTTTGGAATTTATGTCATTTTGATGTAGTCCCCATTGTTAATCACAAAATATACAATAGCAAGGAAAATAGTGACTCCGGCTCCCAAGTCCAAGTTGTTCTATGTTTCATGACTATGGGTTGGCCATGATTTGTTTATGCATCATTTTGGTTCCAATTTGCACTAATCACCTTTTTTTTGGTTTGTGTAAATTGATTTCACTTTGAAATCAAGCTTGTAAATTCATCGTAATTTGATTTCAAGGCTCCCATACCCTCTCTTTTATGGGTGTTGAAGAAAACGCATGTTAGGTAATTTGCATTCCATTGCAAAATTAATAATTGATGGGTTCTTTACCTCTAATACACTTGAAAAACCTAGAAATGCATCATCTTAAACCAAGTTATACATTTTTGCAAATCTACTTAGGTGCTAGACTTTCAATATAAACATATTAAAAACCTTTAGGAAAATTCTCACTTGTATTAGTTGCATTTTGACATGTTTTATGAAAAACCATTGCCAAAAAAAATTCACTAAAAATACATTTATGAACTAAAAACTTCCAAATTAACAACATACTTAAAAGTTGTTATTGTAGAGTTAAAATTAGAATCCTCATCTTTCAAATTTGCAATCATATTTTTTTTTAATCTATTTTTTCTAAAACGTTTGTTATATTTTTTACCAGTTTTTGATTTAATGTTTCGATTGCATCAAATGATCCAATAATGGTATGAATGTCAATTAATACCAAAAGAGTTTACAACAAGGTCAAAGTTATTATGTGCATGCTTGGACATCCAAATCAAAACTAACAATGCTAGAATAACATTGACATTGCTTGTTGAAATTCACAAAAGATTAATATGTTTTGTCTTCTCAACCATGTCTAGTAATTACAACTTTGAATTTTTTTTGAAAAGAAAACATAACATGAAACCAAAAAGGAAGAAAGGACTATTGATGTATTTTTTACAATTATTGAAAAAGCAAGGATATTATATTTAGAATTTTTTGGGTTATAAATATATAAACATTTAATATATTGAATTTAATTGAATTTAATTTTACAAGATATTCTTCTAAATAAAAATCATTTATTTGAATTCTAATTTTTATTGGTGAAAAGAATGTGAAAGAGGAAAATCAAATAAAATTCAAATACAACAAAATTTCAAAACCTTAAAGAATGCAAATTGAAACATTTACAATAGAAATAATTAAATTGAAAAATTAAGGGAAAATATGAATTACTTTTATTTCCATCTTTAATAACATAATACAATAGTGCAACTCAATAGTAATGCAATGCAAATAAACAAACTATGACAATGACCAAATGAATTAATACATAGGCATTGAAATGAATAATCCAATCTATAAGGGGGTTTTTTTAATCTTGCAAAATGCTACAATACATATATGCATCAACAAAAATTGTACATAAGCAAAAAAAATTCATTTACATGAATGAAGATGACAAACAAACAAACAAACAAGGTTAAGAAGAAAAACTAAGATTTTATTTATTTATTTTAGAACATGGACAAAATGGGTTTGTATGATCCAAATGGATTGTAAATTCTAGATGGGTGTTTGCAAGTTAGGGTGGACCAAATTTGGCAAATATTTTAGTTTTTAATAATATTTTTCATATTTATACATGCCAAAGATGTATAGTTGTGAAATTTATAAAAATATTCATCTTTTCCAAAAAGCAATTGACGATGAACATGTAATATAACCTAAGTTATAATCTTTGTGAGCAAGTTTTTTTTTAATTCCACAAAATCATGACATGAGGGACTTTGCCATTTTTGCAGATTTTTTACATTATTAAAAGTCTATAATTTTTTTTTTCCAATGTTGAAATGATTTAGAAGAACTCATTTTGAATTGCAAACCAAATGAATGAAATTTGAGAAAAAATGGTGTTATGTCATTACAAAGTTACAAACCATGGAATTATAGTGCATTTGTTTCTAACTTTTATGAGTTGAAAATTTGTTTCAATATACCCCATTGAATGTAAAACTTTTAGCTTTCAAATGATTCCACTTTTGTATTACATTAGACTATGTAAGAATCATTTGAGTAAGTCCGTTAAATTAGCAAAATATTTAACATGAAACACATTTCAATTCATAAGGGTGCAAGAAAAATGACACATTGATGTCCATGTATGAATACTCTAGCTTGCAAGTACCTAAATACAAATAATTTCATGGAGTTTAGTTGATTTGAGATTTTCAAAATTGTGATCATCATGAACTAATTCTCATCATGGTTTGATACACAAAATGTTAAGGCAAAAAATACAAAAAATGCAAAAGAAAAAATTGGTTCATAGAGGGATTTCTTTGCATTTGCTTGCAAGGATTGTTTTCCCTAAGCCATTCAATAACTTAATGCAACTTAACTAAGCATCATTGGGGGGGGGGGGGGGGGGGCAAAAATTAAAAAAAAAAAAAAAAAAAAAAAATTTTGGGCTATCCAAGGCCAAAATTTTTTTTTTTTGGTTTACAAAATTTTTTTCCTAAAAAAATCAGACCCCCCCTTTTTTTTTTTTTTTTTGGGTTTATTTAAATTTGGGGAAGTTAAATTGGGG
>Ga0116231_10002573_pt1 | contig 37944 bp, 36 predicted proteins | sample S1TSphgellanicum_2_FD_89695 | JGI IMG/M metagenome (GOLD analysis project Ga0116231, IMG submission 89695) | Host-associated microbial communities from peat moss isolated from Minnesota, USA - S1T2_Fd - Sphagnum magellanicum MG | ecosystem: Host-associated > Plants > Peat moss > Unclassified...
CATAAAACTTTTTACAAACAAACACAAAGTTGTTACAACATTTATCCATGTAAGTAATGACAAAGGACCGCTGGAGAAACTTTAGGTGATCCAGATCTCCTAAAGGAACAGACAAAGAAGAATTAGAAGAGGTTTGAACCACGAAGGAAGCACGAGTCCTCTTCTGTACAAACAAAAGAACTTTGGCTTTCCACTCACTTAAGATCCCTTGAACTCCTAGAAGCTCTTCTTGCTTGTTGACAAACAGAAAGGAAAACACTGGTGAACCACTGGTGATGCATCATTCCATGCTTCTTATTGTTCTGTCACCCAGAGGGTACCAAGTAATGAAATGAAGGAAAATCAAAAGCCACATATTCTGAAAAAACAAAACAGTGGAGGATGTGAGGATCATGCAGCTGGGCATATGCTGAATGATAGACCCAAGATCAAAACTTTACAACATACCATCTAACACATTGTCCAATGACTCCCTCTCTAGAAATTACCTCCTCAAAAGAAAGGGGGACTGACCTTTCATAGTACATCATCCCACGTACTGTGCGTGCAAGTGTCTGTCCCCGATAAGAAGCCCACATACGAATCTCGATAGCATCATCAAGTGCCTCCATCCGAGCTATGAATTTAGTATCATTCTCCGGTTGGTCTGGTTTCGGATCTGGATTTGGGAAACGTTGCTTGAAATTTTGCCAGTCATCTGCAGGCAACCCACCAGACAATAATATTATAATGAAAATGAGAAAAAGAAAAGCACACCCACCCCAAGTTAGTATATAATGACCAGAAGAAAAAATAGCCGAGAGAGAATAAACCTGCAAAAATCGTCTTCAGATAATATAATATGCTGACACCATCCTCGTTCAATTCACTAAGCGCTTTCATCGAGTAGATGACATCCTCCTTGTAATAGGGTGTCAGGACACTGAAAGCCAGCATCTTGTCCACCTGCCAAGTGATCCCACAACAAGGACCATCAATTACTTTGAAGATCATATATACCCACTTGAAGAATAATTGACTGTACAAAGCCTTGTATAGGAACTGAAGAAAAAGAAGTAAAATTGGAGTAACTTGCAGAGTTCAGAATTGGAAATGTTCAGTACCGATGGTGCTCGTGGCATGGTCATAAAGAGGGAGTTGGAAAAGAATGAAATGCGGCGCCTGGCCTCTAGACCCTTAGGGACATTGAACAGGGATTCTTTGGTACTCAGGGTAGTTTGTAGCCGCTTGAGCTGCTTGAAGAAGGAATGGTTATCAGCACTGGGCAGGTTCACAGGGAGCTCTGAATCTTGCCCATTTGCTTGGTGTTGATATGGTGCACTGTCCCGGATCTTCCTCTCCACTTCGATATCCTTCGTGAAATCGCACAAGACTACCTCATATAGATTTTGCAAGCGAACAACAACCTGCCCCCAACCACCCAGGAACAGCATTGTTGCTAAGCACATAAAAGGAGTGGAGAGACACCACCAACTCAAACATCCACTAAGAAAACAAGCTTCCACTTTCAAAGTCACAAGCACATACGTACCTTCACAGGGTCATTATGAGTAGGCCATGCAAGAAGGTCTTTGACGAGCTCCAGTACAGCCTCATGTACTTTTGGTAGCTCTTTAAGTTTGAATGTTGTTGTGAATCCGTTCTGGCGAATAGACATGTCAATCTCTTCATATATCGACAAGAACCTCTGATATTCTGTGGTGTTTTCCCTAACGATTTCTCGAAGGACAAATTTGATGGTTTCATATGACTCTATGACTGCACATCGACGGTAATCATTTGCACAGATCTTTCGCCATAATGACTTGTCATTGCCCTTATGTTTCTGGACTTGTTCAACTGCTAACCTGACCTGCACACATCCAACAATCATAACTGCTGAGAAATATGAAGACAGCCTCATACACAAATACTAACTAGGAACAGCAGAGATGCAGACCTGGTTATACCACAATGTTATTCACACAGAAAGTGTTTTCTTTCAGATGGTTCTTTCCCAACAAAGAATTCCAGAAGCCAGAGTTCCGTCCACTGGGCTAACCTCATTAGCTAACAATGTTGAAGGCCACTGAAAAACTGATATGTGCTGTGTGCTGGGCATTTCCAAAAGCTCCAGTTCACTGCATTCATAGATCCACTATTGACCACTGTCAAGTCTTGAGAAAAAAATTGGAACTGGTGGCACCTCCACAACTTGGAATTCCCCTACAAAATCTTGTCCATTGATTCAACCAGCCAAATTCTTTTGTGCAAAATCTACAGAACACCTCTTTTTTCTTACTGTTGAAAAACTCCATGTTCTGAGGAGAAAAACATGGAAGTCCCCATATTTAGATGCTGGGTTCTTTGAGGTTCCCAAAACATAACAGGATTCTAGAAAATGTCTACTGTCCTCTCTAACCTGTAGCCAAATTTCTCATGTGTGGATGACTGCCACTGTGGCTGGATTCAACCATTTGGGGAACCCAGTTTGTAAATAGCATCATGGTGGTACATAAGATGAAGAATTTCACAAGAAAGAATTTGGAAGTGAAGGCATAATGAAGATCAAGATCCAGGAAATTACCACAAACCCATCTCAAAAAAAGTTGTGATGGAAATGAACTGAACCTGTCACTAATGAGGTCCTCTTCTCGAAAGATGTCAATGATGTGGTTCCAAATCTTTGCAAAACGTCCTGCCTCTAATTGTTTTGAATCCTCCTGTTAGAGCAAGATGGATACCAAGCAGTACAGTTATTGTTCATTGGAGGGAGCACAACTCTTAGCTTTCAAGGATAGATGGTACTGTAGCACCAACAAACAATTTGTGCATGAACCCAGTAGTACCTTAACGCCTCCAACTGCCCACCCATATCGAAGCTTGAAGCGTGTAAACACTGCCTTTACATACACCCACCAGCTACGAAAGAACCTGACCACCATGAAAAAGAAATGGGATTAGCAATCACAATAAGGTAATTGAGATGCATGCCAGTCCAGAAGCAGATCATACTCACCAAATCATAAATAGGTTTCAAGAAAACTTGGATACCATCCATCCTTCCAAAAATATATACCCCTTCCAAAAATATGACAACAGCAAATTTCTTACTGTGGTGGTAGGGCCACCTCTTCAGGCATGAGATTGAATTGAACTGCACTGGGGAATATTTGAAACCGCTGCCTAAGCTGGAGCACATTTCGAATCTGCCATGGAAAAAGTCCCCAAAGAGTTTTCAATACCCATATACTGGTCAGAACCTTTTTCTGAACATCCTACTAAAATGCTTAGAGATCTCACATTTCTAAGCAGAGCAATGAGAACCATAGCTGAGCTGAATCACCATATACAAGAACAAAGAAATTTCACACATATAGAATGATGCTTTTGAAAGAGGAATTGAAATGTTAGCAGCTGATGCATACTGTCAGAAGCAGTAAGAGATGCATACAATTCTCCCCCGCAAGAAAGCCACTAATTTTGAGTCACAAGACTGTAGCAGGGGTGCTTAAAGTTATTACCTCTCCAAGATGCTCAAAGAGACCCACCAAGGCTCCAACAAAAGAGGACCAAACTGTATACCAAATCTGCAAGTCCATAAAGTAGATCTGGCCACCAAGAACCAACGCATTACCATGGATCCATGAGAAGAACCAAAACAGAAAATGTCTGTTCCACCTACAAGAACAAACTTTGAGATATGCCCACATGCTCTGACACTAAGCATCAGATGATGCTTGAAACAAACATATACATCAAGTTCTTGATGAGATTACTGCACTAGAGAGACACATCATAATTCAGGAAAGACAAGACCAGAAATGCTTTACAGTAGTAACCTGAGCTTACCAGAATGACTGGAGCCCACAATGCAACTACTGCAACCCGGTTTCCTGCAGAGTAACAAGATAAAATTGTTTTATTTTTTCCGAAACCATTGATTTAAACAAAACCTAGGATCTTATGACCTTAAACCATTGCCATCAAAACTAAATCAGCAGTTATGAGGCATGCCTCAATCTCTGAGTATAACTAGAACAACAAGAATTTTGACACGCACATTTCGTTTCGAATACAATTCAGACAGTACAAAAATATAGATTAAATGCCTGACGTAGGCCTAGTTTTCCTCTGAACTAGACCTTACAATGTACCCCAAAACACTGCAGTTCTGACAAACTAACAAAGCATTGTCACCCATTTCAGACATGATCTTCTTAAAAAGCTTAAGGTATCAAACTTCCACAAAGAGCCTTTTTCACTATAGAAAGACAACGGAGACTGTAGTTACCATGTGAAAAGAATTGGGGCCACTTGTACTGAATGTCAGTGATCCTCAATATCTCTTTTGTAGGTTTGATTAAAGGTTTGATCTGCAAACCCAACAGCAAGAAGTGGATGGTCACAGTTTAGTAAATTTTCATGAGTAATTGTGGTCGATGCTAACATTCAATTTTGTCATTGGGTGGGGTGATTGACAAGCTACTTGCAACAGTAAGAAGCATAGGTCAAAATAGAATAAGGCAGGCTAGACAAGGCAAGAAGAACATGTATTCAACAACCTAACTCTAACAAAGAGAATCTATAATTGCTTACTTGCAGGAAGTAGCTGAAGGCAAACTTTGATGCAAGTACCAACACCCAGAAGAGGGTATACCTGCAATAATGCCCAGGCTAGTTTATCTATCCAAGAGTTTCAAAGTCATATTATGATGATTTCACTCAGAAACTGGTGTCACATTTTCAGTGCAATCCATCCACAACCAAGGTGCAGGCAGACACACAAAAAGCAGTATAGATTAGAGGCTGGAATGCATGTTTTCAGAGCCCAAGAAGTCACCTAAAGACTACCAGATGCTCATGCTGTCATAATCAAGCTGTAGATTCAGATGAAGAAATGACATGTGAAACTACAAAAAATCCATACGTACACAAAAGAGTCAACAACCAAGTTTGTGAAACATTTAGAAAGACAATGTGGTACACATTCTAAGAGGAAGCTAGCCTAAATTCCCATACTCACTTGAAATTGTCAAAAAGACCCTCTCGTAATCCACGGGCCACATAAATCCGGCTCTGCAGGGAAGAAGAAGAACAGCAAAGTGTTATCCAACATCCAATCTCCAGTGGGGGTTCTGTGATGAATACACGAAGATATTGTGTTGGGCATTCCACTTTTCAATATACCCCGCAACACATGCATATTCAGAAAGCAAGAAGCTCCACACATCAACAAGCAAGAGGTGCATTGGCTATATATATTTGTAGAGCCCAAATGCCAAAAGCATTAGCTTTACAGACAGCGAAGACAATTCCACCATGACACTTTTCCCTGTGCAATTTTCAAGATGGCTCTCAATATACCCCACAACACATGCATATTCAGAAAGCAAGAAGCTCCCCACATCAACAAGCAAGAGGTGCATTGGCTATATATATTTGTAGAGCCCAAAGATGCCAAAAGCATTAACTTTACAGACAGCAAAGACAATTTCACCATGACACTTTTCCCTGTGCAATTTTGAAGATAGCTCACAATCATTCTCTCAGTGATAGCAAAAGACCAAGCAAAAGCTGAACCCAAACAAATACCTGAAACCACCATGTCAAAACGTGGAAGATTCTCCAGCTTGAGTTCTCTATAGCATTCCGCAACCATGGAATGATAAAAAGCAGAAGTGCCAAAACCTCTGGAATCACAAAGACTGCAGCAGCCTCAACATATTGAATTAGGTATTTATTGGCGGCCTTTGTCCAAGCATGGTCATGATGTCGCTGGTTCCACATGTATCTGCGCATCCCCATAAGGACAAAAGGTTACATAATCTCCCAACATAAATTGGCAGAATTGACAGAGATCCACCACTCTCCTTTGTGTGTTCAGTTCCTTGTTCCAGGAGCCCCAAAAACTTGTAAAGAAAAAGAAAAAGAAACAGTACATAAAGGTGCACCAGTTGCTGCACTGAACTACCTCATCTCTGAAAAATTGATTGAAATCTTTAAGAAGTTCATCAGCTCCTCACCTATAAAATACAGCAAAAATTACTATCCATCCAGCAGCCACCAGTAGTTTCAGCACCATCCGCACACCAATTAAGAGAGTGTCTCTTGAGACCAGGCTATGCTGCATGCACAAATCCATCAAACCTGCCACAAGTACACAGACGAGTTCAGCATCAGCCAAAATCACACAATCGACAAGATATGTAGATGACGGGGGTACATCAGTCAGAGAAGCAATAAACAGTTAAGAGAAAATCAGCAACTTCAAAAGGGAACACCTAATGATGGCACATTTGAAAACCTTAAGAGCACTCATAGAATCATGAGAACATGGATCTGACTGACACTGGATTGTCAACCAATCAACTTCTTGTTATACTGAGGGAAGTACCTTGGAAAAACCGCAGCGCTGCCCAAGTTATAAATATAGCTAAAAAGCGTGCCAAGGAGTCTCTATTTTGCAACTCAATCCAAGGTGCCCCACTTCCACTCCACAATGTCACAATGATGGCCTGCCAGTTTTGACCAACCAGTCATGCTAAGTAAACACATCTACTGAGCACATGGCAAGCAGCGTGTTCAATCCATGCTAGAAGCTACTCCAAGCAAGGAACTGCAGTTCTGTGTATAATAAAATGCAAACTCCAACAGTGGGTTGGTGAAAAGGCTGTCAAAAGTGCTCACCTGTAACACCAAAATGTGGCCTATCCATAACCGATCAAAGCTTCGGAAGATATTAAAAAAAGAGCGTTGTTCCACAAATCCAGTCTTTCCCACCTTATGCTTAGTTCCACTATCCTGTGGCACAAGCAATCGAATAAATTAAAAATCAATTACGGTGATGACCTGAAGGGAGGACCCAGCCCCAGCAAGAGGAAGCAAATAGCAAAAGACTACATTTGGCAAAGCACCTACTTGCTTTGACAGACATCAACCCATCCCACAAAAAACCTCTGTTTTCTCCAAATTCCATAAGAACATTTCCAGATGCATCCTCCCTTCTTGTGGAAGATTAAAAAAAGCCCACAGTATGATACCTACCGGTGCAACAAGGTAATTTGAAGATTCTTCCAACCAACCCAGACGCTTGAAGCATCTATTTGTCCTGCATAATAACATGTATGTGTCTGCCAAATCATGCTTTGAAACCCAAAAGGCAAAAGCTTCCTCACTAGTCAATTCACAGAACAAGCATCCTAAACTACTTCCAAAACATTCTTGGAAAGCCTGCAAGTGAGTAAGTAGTACCAGAAATACTCATTCATGTCATCATAGTTACGCCACTGTGAGTGAGGAGCTTTCCCATCCTTGTTTACTTTTGCCTCCTGCAGACACCGAGAAACAAAGGTTGAGAGGAGAATCATGATTGGGGGAAAAGACACAGAAAGTTCAAGTGGAGAAGAGCAGGAGGATGTTTTGGAAGAGGACGTCAGTCATGATAAACCAAAGGCTTTGTTGCTCACCAAATACAGTGGCAATATTCTTTCACTTTTTCATCAGCAGCAGCAATAAAGCAGAATAAAGAACAAACCAGTGATGAAACTTTACATACCGCTTGAACAGCTTTGTACAGCGGAGTGACCACCTTATTTAAAAACTCATTTGGCTCAGAATATCTAGGCTTTGCAGGCATTGCTGAGTGTTCATCAATAGATCGATTCAGCATTCTATTCAGCTCCCGTGACATCTGAGAGAAATAAAAGCAGCCACAACAAGTTTCCCGACCTCAAATGATGCACACCCATCATCATCCAATTGATATAAACACATCAAAATGTTCCCAAGGATGAGGAAAGAGTAGACAAGACATACATGGTGGAACATATAGCAGAGACACTCCGGCATGAAGCGCAAATTAGCTGATTCACCCCAAATTAGGAGAAACAGTGCAGTATAAAGCAATTCCAGCCGTTCGTCTTCCTCAGTCAACCTTCATGGCCACAACAATAGTTCCATGCATCAAAAATAGCAGAAAATCATCATTAAGAACTTTGATGCTTAACAACATGATATACAAAACACTCCTCCCCCAGGTGTAGTAATTATAGGTTTTGTGGAAACAAATGACTCTTGGTCTACTTAGTGCCAATTTTCTTTCCTTCTGTGCAGGTGGCACAGATGAAAATATCCTTTTATCGGGAATCGAGTGCAGGGAACCCATTGTAATGCCAAAAACTACAACCAAAATGATCCAGTTCAGCACTCATCTCTTCAAGTGCACTGGATTGCAACCCAACAAGGTACTCAGAAACTGAAATGAGATTTGCACAATATCAGTGTACAGCAAGGAAGAGCTGACACATGGATACACCTGTGCCAACAATACAATAAAAACAATTTGTTGCTAGGCAAACAGAGAAAAGCTCACTCTAAATTTGAACGCTGCCTGATGAAATTGCACCAAGAGACATAATTTGCTGTGACCTTCTTCCGAATCTTTTTCACCACCTTTGCATCCAGCTGCAGCAGGGAGGGAGGTGCAACCAACAACAATTGTCAAACTTTGGGAAAAGTAAATAATAAGCTTGGGCACCCACTCGCTCTGAGCACCAAGGTTTCACCTTGAGCTTCAACACAAAAGCTTCACACAATCACAAAACCCACACTCAAAACCCCATAGAATCCATACCAACAACTGCTCAAACTCAATACAATTTTGTCTGATTCGAACAAGGGCTTTACAGGAAAGCACCCACAATGATATCTAATGACATCAAAGACTACACAAAAAAAGCCCCTGGAAAACACAGAGTCTTGGGTGCATTTGATGACAATGCCACCCACTTCATAACAAGTGCGCACTTGAAGACTTGAATTCTAGTACAATTCCAAGCTGCATGGAGAAGTAAGGAGGCAGCACAAATCCTACCCGATTAGTTGCTTGAGGCTGCAGACGCATCTGGGCATTGGCTAAGAGAAGAACAAGATGCTCACGCTGATTCTTCACATTACCTTCCTGCCAAAACCATCTCACATCTTCAAGTACAAGGAAGAACATTTCTGGTTCCCAAGTGCACAAACAAAAGGGTTTAAGACAATCAATCCACCACAATAGACTCCAGAAACAAAATTTGCACAATCAAGTTCTTAGTTCTTAGTTCTTCTGCTAACTTCATGAAAAATGGATATGCTGTAAATGGGTTTTTTCCCTGCAGCTGCCACAGAGAATTTTTTTTCCCCATCTTGACAAAAAACTCTTTTTTTCATGCTTCACACCTGGAAACCAAACCAGGCACCGAGCCAGTCCAGCAGATCCATGTCATGCGTCCATCGAACACCAGTGGGTCTTCTCAACTCACCAACAGTCCTCAAAGCAGCGATCGATGCTTGTACCTGAATCATCAAAAGCAAGAACCCAACAACATTGCTGTCAGTCAGTCCGTTGATGATGGGCAGGAATACAAATTACAGCAAATCACAGACACAGACTCTCTCTAGCCTTCATCATCAAGTCTTCCAACCCTAATACAGCATTCTCTGCACATGTGTGCCCTAGAAATTTCCGGGAAGAAGACTGATGGGAATTCCATGGAGAAGCCAGAAGCAGCATATGGCTGTGATGCATCATTAGGTCAGAAACCATTCTTGCAAGGATGAGGCAAGAATCATCATAGATAAAGATTTCTCTTTATCAAAAAGAGTTGGGGGTTTTTGTTTGTTTTTTTTTTTTTGGGGGCAACAAAGATCAGCAGCTGAGACTCAGGTTCTTGAGTCAGCTGATCAGCTGCAGCAAAGATGAGCTGTAGCAACAAAACAACAATGAATACCATCATCTCCTAAGGACGAGTTGGACATTAAAGAGATGGCCGAACACATGGCATAATGGGTGGGTGGATGGGTGGGTAGGTGGGTTGATGCTGCTGCTGCTGCTGCTGCTGCTGCAACGGAAGTGGAATTCTCTCTACAATGAGGTAAGATACAAAACACCATCAAGCAAAGATAAGCAAAGCAATCTTGGACTTGCAAGCAAGCAAGCAGACGACCCATCATCTCAGACCTACCTCTGTCAGCTAGAAGAGGAATCATAGCCTTGGAAGGATCCAGAACACAGATTGCCCACAACCCCATGTACACCATGACTACTGCATTATAGCTTTGATACAGAGATCAACCCACAAAGAGAGACAGAGACAGAAAAGCGCGCACACCCACACACTCACAGGCATACACACACAAGGGGAGAGAGAGAGACAGAGAGAAAGAGAAGAATCCCACAGACCTCCGGGAAGAGCAGAGCAGCATGATCTGCCAACGGATTGTCCACCGGCAGTATGTTGTAAACAGAGTTCGCCATCGGCACGCATACCCAAGTCTTGTCCTCCCCTCCTCCTCCTCCTCCTTCTTCTCCTCCTTATCCCCTCTTCTCACTGCTCTTTGTTCCTTCTAGAGCTCCTACCACTACAACACCTACTACTACTTACTACTACTACGATTGCTTGATGTTTTCTCTCCACTCCCAAAGAAACTCCAAAACGTTTCCTTGTGTGTGGAAACGCTTCAAATGCGTTGCAATGGATGCGCGCAGCGCGTTGGGACATGTTCGTCAACGACGCTGCCAAGACAGACGGGAGGAAGTAGACGGAAGGCGAGGAGCAAGGCAGGAAAGTAAAAGAAATGCGCGTAAAAGAAACCAAACCAAACCAAACCCAATCCGACCAAACCAGACCCAATCCAAACCAACCAAACCAGACCCAAACCAATCCAGCCAAACCAAACCCAAACAAACCAAACCAGACCCAATCCAACCCAATCCAACCAGACCCAATCCAATCCAACCAAACCAAACCAAACCAGACCCAATCCAATCCAACCTAACCCAATCCAACCCAACCCAAGCCAGCCCAATATTGGCCGGTTCTCTTACGGAGGGAAGTATCGTAGTACCTCGTGTGTGTCGGTCAAAACAGAAAAGAAAAAAAAAGAAAAGAAAAAGACAAAAAGAAAGAAAGTCCTTGTCTGTCTCATTGGGTTACGTAGGCTACCTACAAGAGGAAAAGAAAAGGGTAAAAATAGAAAGAAAGAGGGTTTTGTTTGTTAGGGTTCTTTTTCTTTTGGGTTCTTTCTTTCCAGGATCACTTCCCGCCAGATTTCGACTTCGGCGGAGGAAGTCGTCGGAACTCGGGACCCCCCCCCCAACTCCCCCACACCGTGCGTCCTTCCGTCAGTTCGTCCGTCTGTCCTTCCGTCCGTCCGCCCGTCTGTCCTTCCTTCCGTCTGCCTTTCTGTCGTCGACTCGTCGGCCTCCTCACGAATGAATGACGAATGAAACACCGTCGTCGTCGTCGTTCAGGTTCGTCGTTGTTTCGGATCTTCCTCGTCGGGTCGGTTCATTGTTGCGTGTCCGTCTGTTGCGGAAGGATTATCGTTCACAAATACTAATTAATTAATTAATCAACTAACTAATTAATTTGGTTTCTTTCTTTTTTTAATTAAATTATTTTTAAAAAAAGTTGACAACTAAAAATCAACTTCAGAGTTAATTTTTTTATTATTTTTTAACTCCATTATTTATATAAACTTTGATTTTAATTTGATATAAAACTTTCTATGTATTACAATATCTAGCATAATAATAAACAAACAATTCATCGCATAATGGGTCTACCCAATGTTATATGACCATCATCAATATTTTATTCCAAAGACAAACTCCTTAGAAAGGAAAGTAAATAATCTTTTTTAAAAAAATTTAAATTGAATATCCAAAATTAATTAATTGTTTGGGAGGCATGTGCTAAACTTCATGTTAATGTACTACAATATATGGAATGTTTGGAATCTAAAATTTTGAAAACTGAAATGTTTAAATTTTGATGTGTGAATATTGAAAGCTAAAAATTGAAATTTATATGTGAAATTTTTGGAATTTAAAATGTGTAAATACTTAAAGCTGAAAGTTGAAATTTGAAATCTCTATGTGAAGTGTCTAGAATTTGAAATTTTGAAAATTAAAATGTTTGAATTTGGATATGTGAATACTGAAAATTGAAAATTGAAATTTATTTATGAAATGTCTAGAAGGAATCTAAAATTTTGAAAATTGAAATGTCTAAATGATGAAAACTAAAAACTGAAATGTTTAAATATTTAAAACTAAAAACTGAAATGTTTAAATATTTAAAACTAAAATTTGAAATGTTTGAATATTGAAAACTGAAATGTCTGAATATTAAAAACTAAAATGTTTGAATATTGAAAACTGAAATGTCTGAATACTGAAAATTTAAAACGTCTAAATTCTGAAAATTGAAAACTAAAATTTTTTAATATTGAAAATTGAAACGTCTAAATTATAAAAATTGAAATGTCTAAATATTGAAAACTAAAACGTCTAAATTTTGAAATTTGAAATGTCTAAATATTGAAAACTAAAAATTAAAATGTCTGAATGCTGAAAACTCAAAATTAAAATGTCTGAATACTGAAAATTGAAATGTTTGATTACTAAAAACTCAAAATTAAAATGTTTGAATACTAAAAACTAAAATGTTTGAATGCTAAAATCTAAAACTGAAATTTGAAATTTTTATATGAAATGTTTAGAATTTTAAATTACATCTTACATCAGTGACAAAAGAACTTTAGAACAAACCTTAGCTTTAGAGAAAAACTTCATTTCATGTGGTAAGTTCATCAAACAAGGCATGGACCCAAAGCTTCTCATCCTTGGATTCCCATAAATTTTTCCCCCCCATACTATGTTTGCATTCCAAGACAAGATAATGTCAAACTTGTTCATCTTCTATTTTTAAAAAGTAAATGGCAACCTAAATAAAAGTCCATCCACTTTGAATGGCCTTGGTCTATAGCAATACCCTTGTCAACCTTACAACCATTTAGATTTGCCCACAAGCACAAGAGATACGAAATCTAGCATTTATTCTTTTCTTTGAACTCATCTCATAATTGTAATGCCCAAACAACAAGTAGAACCTCCTAGTAATTAAAACCAAGTAAATTCCTTCAAATACTTGCCTTACATCCTAGTTGAAGAATAAACAAAGGAGAACCAAAATAGATTAAAGCCTTATGATGTAACATCCTCTCCCAGTTGTAAGAATAAAATTTATATCCATTCATATCCTTATCTGCATATGAAAATAACCTATATGGATGTGTTTCTCAAATTCTCCTTGCTGCACATAAACATGGAACTTATAGATGAAAAACATGAGCATAGTTTTGATTGGATTTGTGTCAACCAAGTCATAAATTGAGTCTCAAGTTTCTTATGTCAAATGGCTAAAGGATATCACTAGCATCTCCTCACCTCCATCATTGAGTTAGGATTTTGAAGTCAATGTTTGTTTTGCTTTTGATTTTGTAAAAGTCAAATACCAAAACAAGAGGAAACAATGAACTATAATGACTGAAAAGTTACGGAATAAAAGAATGTGCCAAAGGCCTACATTGGAAATGGAGGACCCTACCTAGGCAAAAATGTTGCCAATTGTGACAAAAGAAAATCTTTGCAACTTTCTTTCATCTTCACAAATCTTTGTTTTTGCTTTTGACCATATGGCATGATCCATTTTGAGGTTGGTATAAAACAATGGCCATCAATATTACTCCATTTATGAGTTTTATTGTACCCCATTATTGGAAGAAGAAAGCTAACAAGAGATAAGATCTCTTCCACTAGTAATTGGCCACCATTATCATGAATAATTTGCCTACTAAGACAATCAACAATAAGAGTACAAAGAATGGACATTATTTTCCAATAAACTACTTCTCTTTCCCATGTGAAGATTTCTTTTAGTGATCATGTTTTAAAATTGCAATAATCAACATCAAATCATGACACCAAAAACAAATGCTACATAAGAAAAATCAAGTATTACAATTGAACATCTCAATGTTAAAATGGATGGCAAATCCAACAATTAAATCCATACCCTAGACTATTCAAAGCTTTAGTTGTGGCTTTAAAGATGTGGGGATTCCCTTTTCTTTCAATAGCACACCATTTGAAATAAACTTGATAATTGCCTGGAAAAATGACATTAAAACAAACACAATATCTGTTTTGAATTCACCCTGTAAATGAGAACCAATTCTTGCCACCTATGATGAAGTCAACTACCATAATTGTGGTTGGGGAAAAAAAGCCAAAGTTGAATCTCAAAGCTCCTACAAAATAAAAAATCTCCCAGCTTATGTGATTGTTCAACTAGCACATATAGTCAAAAGGACATTTAATGGCTTCATGTTCCTTTTGTGTAAGCTAAAAAAATTGAAGTCATACATCTGTTGTATACACATACTAACCACTTTCATAAAGAGCTATAAAAAACCTTACCAATTTTCATATTGAATAGTAGATGTTGGCAACTTTTGCATCTTGAAGAGGTAGCCAATGTTTTACCATCATTAACCACACCAACAACATTAAGTTAGTTGCAACTTGCACATGATTTGAACAGCAACAATCTAAAGATGTCAATTACTTCATAATAAAATACTATCAACCGCTTGACCTAAATTTTCTCAAATTGAAGGTCTTGAAGGTCCACTCCACCCATATGGAAGAGAGTCCTTCTTGAGCCATCATTAAGTGGTTAGCATTCAAAAATAGGAAAACCAATACAACATATGCAAAAAAACCCAATGAAAAAAACTTGAATCATGTAACATTTGTTGATAAACAAACAAATGTAGGAAGTTTGCCCTAAAACTGCAAAAGGGAAAATTGAACTCAAAGCTGAGTTCACCATTGTAAATTAGTTTCCAAAATCCACACAACACTCTACAGATGCAAAAGTTAAAGTGCATCAATGTAAAACCCTAAAAACCTTAAGAATTGCAAGGAACAAACACTGGTCAACGTATCGAAATGAGACCTCTCAACACACATGTGCACACACACACACACCAAAGTTACAAGTCTAGTTTGGTTCCACGTTGCTTCAAAATTTAAAGTGCAACATAATGTGATCATTGAATTATGATGAGAAGGATTGTGGTGAGAAAAGAAAGGGTAGAAAAAATGGAAAGGGGGCTAGTGGGGGGGATGTTACGATCTCAAACCTTTTGAAAGGAAATCTTTGAAGTGGTAAGCTATATCGTGGAAGCTTTTGCTAGTAATTTGTAGAAGGTGAAGAGTGACATGAGCATTGCACCATTTCAGAGGTGTTAAAAGGCCTTTCACCATTATGCTCGCCCCCCTCCTTGTTCCACCATGGCGATCTTTTTTTCCAAAACTTCCTACTCAAAAAAATGTTTCTTACATTGGCTTCCACCAATCATAATCCCCCCAGCCCTTGTCCAATAACAACAACAACATTACAGTAGAAGAAAAAATGTTTCAAGACTTTGTAAAACCTAAATTTGTGAGAACCCACTTAAAAACAAAGTACTGATGATAACAAAAAAGGAAAAAATTTACCAACAACTCTTTTCTCTCTTTGTGTGCTACTAATGAAAATGTTGTGGGAGAAAACGAACAAATGATGGGTAGACCAAATTGTTTCAGTGGCAATGGTTATCAAAATTTACAATGTTCAACTACCTGAAAACCTAATGTACTTAAGGTTACATCCACCCAAACATGAAAAATTACATCCATCTAATTTTTTTCATTCTATGAACATTTGTCATCTCCACATTGACCAATATGAGCCAAAATTTTATCCCCAAGTCCAAATCCTACACAAATGTGTAGTTTCTTCCCAAAATGTGTAATGTATACATGGAACTTGAGGAACTAATTTTGATGAATCAGGGCTTAGAGATTCTTGAATTTTGAATAAATTGTGAAAAATTGAGCCCTAAATTCTAAACCTTAAACATGTATTCAAAGAACCTCCAATTTTGTTAAAAGAATCATAACCCTAATCTCTAAACCTTAAATCCACACTCAATAAATATATCCCTTGTGTTAATAAATTCATTTATACTTCCATTGCCTTGTGTAAATTCTTTTTTTTTATAGTTACATCGTGGGGAATGGTAAAAACATTTCATATCCACTTACATGGCCCCATGGTAAATTCTTTGGGGGCTTGTAAATTTTTTAAGAGTATAAAATGACATATCCGTAATGATTAAACTAATATCTATCTCTCCCCATTTTGTAAAAAGAAGTAATAAAAATGTTATAAAAGTTATCATTATGTTAAAAAGGTTCAAAAGTTAGAATTCAAAAAACATGCCAAAAAAACTAATTGTATTTATTGCCAAAATTGCATAAATTACTTGTGCTTCACATTGCTATGCACTACTAGTGACGATGAAATGACAAAAACAAAAACAAGGTTTACATTTGAAAACTTTATTATTTTCAAATAAATGTAGGATTCAAATTGCACAAAAGAGCACCCAATTATCACCCAAGGGGAGATTTAATCAATCACCCCTATTTTTAATTAATTGAAAATTTCAAAGCAATTAGGGTAGATAAACATTAAATCAGCTAAGCAAGTGAAGATTAAATCCTTGAATTAGGTATTTAAGGGAGAAGTTTTTATTGGAAAATAGTTTAATCTAAAAAAAAACCAAATGTTAATTTCTTGAAATAATCTCAACATATTCAAATGAAATAACACATATTTACATTTGTATGAAATTATATATGTAAACATGTGTATGAAATTGGAAAGACACAAAGATTTTGTTTTATTTTAAAAAAACACAAAGATTCCAAAAAACATTGAAAAAAAAGAAAGATTTTATTTCTTTTTCGATATTTTTGGATCCATAAAGACATTTTGAAACATTACAACTTGTAAAATTTTTTAAAAAAAATATATCCAATTTGAAATCAGCCTCTCATAAATTTGTAGTTTGGAATTGTCATTTTGTACAACATACAATTATAACCCATCCCACCTAAACCAACTCCAATGAAATCAACGTCACTAGAATTTCTTTTATTGTTGAAATGGACTTTGAAAAATAAAATAATTATTCACTTTTATTGACTAAAGTGCCAAATTTGAAAATGTTTTCTAATATAACTATTTGTAATTCATATTAGTTAGTTGCAATGGATGCATCTAACAATGGGGGTTCATCATTAAATTCAATGTTTTCTTTTGCAATGCACCACTTTGATTGGCCCTTCACAAAAAATTATAATATTTTAAATGCTCCCCAAATAGAATTTTTTACTATCAATATTATATTTTATAAAAGGTTATCCTTTAGGCCAACGATATATAAAACAAGCGCCCACTTTTGGACAAAAGATACGAGCCAAATTGTGATGCTATTGTGGAGCATGTTGTGTGCACATTCTTGAATGAATGCATATTGCCTAATTTCATTGTTTGATGAAAGCTTTCATTCATAACTTGGTTCATCACCGTTTTTGGCTTAAGCTTTACAAAACCTTAAATACTCAATGTTTATTGTGATTCATATTAATTAATTAAATTAGTTTTGATGTGTTTCAAAGTTATATATATATATATAATTTACTTTAAATTTTTTTTTTTTTTTTTTGGGGCAACCGTACCTCCAAGATATATAAGTTACACAATTGTGCACAACATAACATGAAGTTACATCATTTTGTGTTTACATGTTTTGAATTATACAAATGTAGATGGATTTTGAACACTTACACAAAGCATAAATAAATTTCATTATGTCATGCATATTTACATTTAGTATAAACCAATGTTGACGGATTCCAAAATTTAGGGTTTAGGTTTAGGGTTTAAGGTTTAGAATTTTGGATTGAAGATTTCAAGTTTTAGTTAGAATTGCATTAGGAAACTGACCTCTTTTCAAAATTGCATTAGAACATGAATTAAGGGTTTTATTTTATTTTAAACAAGTTCAAGTTCTTTGAGTAGCTTTTTTTTTTGTAAAAGAAAAAAAGTTTGACCTTACATTTCAAACAACTTAAATTTCATTTTATTAGTTGTACATAATTAAATATTACATAATCTCTATTTCAAGTTGTGTACACTAATTGAACAAACTAATATTAAATTCAAAAATAATAATTTAATTATGTGTAAGGAAAATGAAATTGGACTTGGTCTTGAATTAAATTTGTTTTTTGTGAAAATTGCTGAAACAAAAGATTTTAGAAAATACAAAAAACCAATCTAAAGACCAAACTAGTCTAAAAATTTCATAACAAAAGAAAAAAAAACCCCTAAAACCTATTTTATTTTATTTTTGAAATCAAGAATCAAACAACACTACCATAACCTATAAGTGTCTATATAATGTGTAAATCCCATGAAAATGTGTAAATATTTACAATTACACACCCAAACTTTTTACATGTACACAATGTTATGTAAATGATTTGGGGGCATGTAAATGTATATAATATTTACTTTTAATGATTTTATGTATTTACAATCCATATTAATTAGTTATGAATACATCCCAATGTGGATGTATCCCAAAGCTTTATTTATTTATTTATTTGTTTGTTTATTTAATTTTTGGTTGTAATGAACTACTTTCATTAGCTCTTAAACACCAAAAAAATCATAATATTTTTTTATATTCCCCAAATAGAAGCATTTTTTCTACGCAGCTTTGCTCTCAATTCCTGCTTTGGTATCTGCTGCTGCTGTTGTTTTTGTTGTTGTTGTGATTCTGATTTTGGAAGAGGATGGAGATGTGCAATTAAAATCAGACCAAAGATATTGTGCTCATCTCTCAATTACTGACAGACAGACATTTACCAAATTGCTCAACAGATTGCTGGTGCTTTCCCTCTGGTGGTGATTTTATCAAGTGATCAACTGCAGTAAGGGATGTATGCATCATTGCTGTAGAGATTTGAGGGTTTGAAGCTGCTCCATGATGGTGGCTTCAATGGGTAAATGGATGCTGTATACTACAGAGGGTGCAGCAGCAATCTCTCTCCATAAGCACCACCTTCCTTCAGCTTCTTCTTCTTCCATAAATCCCATGCTAGCAGGTGATGATTTCGGAGGTTCTTTGAAACAAGACTATGCACGCATGAATGCACACAAATCAATGCCTAGTTGTTTCCCTTTGCCAGGCAGCAATTTATCTCTGGCTAATCTGGTAACACATCATGGATTCAATCACGTCTTTTGCAAGCACAAAAGTTTTCCAATGTTCTGTTTTTCTCATTCAGGAGAATGTTGTTGTTCTTTTGCTTTGGCTGCAAAATGGCAGGATTGTCATTCAGAACAGCAATGTGCTCTCCTTGTTTCACGTGTGAGGAGAAGATATGCATACAAAGGAGGAGGGGACAAAGGAAAAGGAAGAAAGCAACAGGAGCTTGGCAGCATAGTATTGTCATGGAGGCTTCCAAAGATCTCAGTGGGAAGACTGTTGCTGTGAGTTCACTTTCTTCTTCTCCTTTGACACAGTAGTGTGTGGGTTTGATTGTCTTCTTGGCTTTGAATTTGCTTGTGGTGTTGGAATGTTTGCCATCAGAATATCTACAACAATGATTGGGTAGTGCAATCTACACCCAGACAGACAGAGAGAAGAAGAAGAAAGCATGGCAAGAGTTAATGGTGTTTGTTGCAGGTAGTGGGGCTTGGAGCTTCAGGACGTGCAGCAGTGAAGCTAGCACTTGCACGAGGAGCAGATGCAGTGGTGGCTCTTGACTCCAACCCATCCTCTCTCAAACTGGAGGTAAGATTTAGCTCTTCCCCTAAAGGGTTTTACAGAGGCAGGTTTGTACAGGAAATGGATGTACACTACAGAGGGTTTAGGGTTTACCTTCTGTAGTTCTTAAAACCCTGTAGTTGTAAGAAGGTTTAGGGTTTAAAATTGGAATTTCACTACTGCATTCCATCAAGTAGGACATGGATCCGTGCTACTACTATCTTTGGAATGACAACTGATTGCTCAGAGTTGCTGTCCTTACACACTGTACAAATATGCTTGATTTTTATTTTTTTGGTTTTTTGTTGCAGCAAGATCCATTGTTTGAAGGATATGATCTAAGCAGAGTACGCACAGAGCTGGGACCACATCAGAGAGATTCATTGCTCAATGCTTCCCAGCTGGTCCTGTCTCCTGGGATTCCTCTCACACAGCCTGATGTTGCAGCTGCTATTCAACATGTGAGTACTACTACTGCTCACTGTGTGTGTTGCAATCAGTTTTTTTCCTTCCTGTAGTAGGTCCTCCTCACCTTTGATTCTGGTGCAAAAGTACAGAGACTCTTGCTCTTCTTGTCTGATGATGTGACCTGCTATTGCCCAAGGTGGATGACCATCTTAATGTTGTGCATATGTTTTTGCATAACCAATAACCACTTTGAATAGCCTTGCCTGCATTCACAGATATTTCATGTGAGAAAGAGAAGAGAGAACTCTAGTGTACAGTGGAATATCTGTGCCATTTGGTCTTGGGAATGTGCAGCAGCATCTCTGTGTTGTTAAAAGTGGTCAGCTTGTTGGATCTAGGGAGTACCTGCTTTGTCAGAGCTGGGTTTTGCAGCAGCTGCATTACCCAAATGTGTGAAAGTTGCAGCCGTAACAGGCACCAATGGCAAGTCCACTGTCACCACCTTTGCCGGCCAGGTCTGCTTCCACTCCAAGGATTATGATTATAATTGTCCATCAACATTCTATTGATTCCAAAATGTGTGGGCTTGGAGATACTGTATTGCCTTCATATGCTAATCCATTATCGTATGTGATTGTCAAAGGGTACTTGATGGACCAGCTTTAGAATGGCATTTTCTGCTGCTGGTTTTGCACTGCTGTTAACTTGTTGGGACCTTTCATTGACATGCTTCCTTGATTTTCTGTTTCGTGCATGTGATTGACTGTTTGTTTATTTTGTGTTGTGTCCTGATTGTCTGATACATGACACAGCTGCTGAAGCATGCAGGAGTGCGAACCTTTGTTGGTGGAAATCTTGGGACACCCTTGTCTGAGGGAGTGTTGCAATGTCTCGCCTTTCCTCCCAATGATCCTCCCTTTCATGCAAGTCTTCTTCTATCACCCTGGAGAATGATGATTTGTCAAAATCAGTCGGAACTCAAAGTTTGCTGGCACAAAATACTGATCAATCATCTTTCACTTTTGAAATGTCCTCAACAAAGCCACAAATCCCATGCTTTGACAAGTAGGTTTTGGGCATTTGGGTTTACCTGAAAAATTGCATCTAGTAGTAGCATTATTGTTTGACCATGGGGAATCTTTCTTTGCTTTGATTTGGGTTTTGTTGGGCAGGCAGCAGTGGTGGAGGTGAGCAGCTACCAAATGGAACTTCCTGGGTCCTTTCATCCCAAGGTTGGAGCCACAATTCCAACTTTGTTCAAAGGCAGAATCTCCTTTGTTTAATCATGCCTCAAGAGGATTCTAGAATGTTATCTTTAAAGACATGGAGTAGATTTCAGGATTCTTCATTCTGCTGAGTTGTGCCTAAAGATGGGTGACTTGTTGTGGGTGCTTGAGCCTCACACTGAAAGTGGCCAAAGGAGCCAACCTCCCACATTTTATTTCTCACCATAGTTGTTGCAGTTCAGAAGGTTGTGACCAAAACTGGCATGTTTCACCTGAGCACTTATTACTCCCTGTATACTGAAGTTTGGGAGAGCTAGTGTTTGCTGGATGACATACATAGAGCTTAGGTGATTGATGTTGCAGGTAGGTGTGATATTGAATCTGACACCTGATCATTTGGAGAGGCACAAGACCATGGAAGCTTATGGAATGATGAAGTGTCGACTGTTTGCCCACATGGACTCTTCAGATGTCTGCATCATTCCTCATTGTAAGAACATGATCCACAAGAGCTTGACTTGGGTTAAGATCAGCTTCAAGTTTTCATGATAACAGTACTGGTTCATGCTTGGAAGATGAACATGAGATGGATTGGATGCTTTTACTCTGTTGTTCATGCCTTAATTGTTTATTTTGCAGCTGATGCACTGCTGAGAAAACTGGCTTTCAAATCTGGGTCGCAAGGTACCCGAGCTTGGCTTGGAGGCCTCCCTGGTGTTCAGGTGTGAGCATGCAGAAGCACTGCCCTGCATCAATGAAACTGCAGTTGCATTTGGAATTAAATGTAACATACCATTATTTTATAAGGTTCCAGTGCTGGGATGGTGAAATTGACATTGGGAAAATCCTGCTGTTGGATTGGGAAAGCTTGACAAGGAGGTGCAGCGGGCGATAGTTGTGGAGCCGACAAGTGGTAGGGAGGCAAGGCTCTATCTCACAGGCTTACAAGCAGTGGGTACACACAATGCCCACAATGCAGGAACTGCAGCACTTATTGTGCTGGCATTGGACATGGGTGTTGAGGCTGATGATATCCAGGCTGCAATTCCTTATCTACAGCCCCCACCTCATCGCATGGAAGTTGGTAAGTGCATTGCATGTTCCATTAGTTAGCTGCTTATGGCCAAGCTATCAATTGTGATTTTGGAGCCAAGATGCAAGAAACCGAAGAAAGAATTAACCACCAAGGGGAAGCACTCAATAGTGCATTTCAGGACTTTGCCCTCTCACTCAAATGATGAAACCAGAAATGTATTTGCACTCAACACACTGGACATGGCATAAATTAGACAAAGTGTTTTTTTTTTTTTGTCTAGAAAAAGATTGGGCTGGTGCAGTGTGTAGTGATGATCGAGGCGTGTTGTGGGTGAACGACAGCAAAGCTACCAATGTGGATGCCACATACACAGGAGTGAAAGGTTTCAGAGGCCGGAAGGCAGTGGTATTACTTGGAGGGCTTGCTAAGGTCTGTCAAACGTCTTGCATCCTGGCTTGTCACCCAAGATATTCTCAGTTCTGCTTTTCGTGTAAAAGAACCCATAAGTGAATGTTGGGTGTCATGTCTTCCTAGTTTAATCTGTTGGTGTGTGAGTTTGATGCAAGTCATGAAGAGCTATCTAGGACTAAGTAGCTATAACACTGGCAAGAGAGATTCAGAAACAAACTGGTGCACAGGGGGTCAGTTCTGCCATTGCTTGTACTTTTGCCTTGTCCCTCATTTTTCAGCCAGGTTGATAAGCAAATCTGTTAACAAGTAGTTGTCAACGGTCACTAATCTGGGTGTCATTTGTATCTGTCCACGCTTGGTGCAGAACCACTTTGGTCTGAATTCTGGTAAAGTGAAGATTTCTGTGGTTTGAAAATCTCATGTACTCGTTGTCCCCTTGCATTGACTTATGGAATGTGCTGGGATGGGACTTGCAGGCAGGGCCAGGAGATGGCAGTCTTGGATTCACACGTTTGGTGGAGGTTCTTCAACCTCACAGGGCAGTTGTACTTGTAAGTGAAGCTCTTCCTTTCAGTTTAGAGCTTTTCATACATTTCCCAAATGTCAGGATGTTTGTGGCCTATAGGAACAAAGACATGAAACTAGGAGACCTGTTGGAATTCCAAACAGTAGATGTATTGCACAAGGGAGATTTCCTGTTGACAGGAGTCCTACTAAGAAACTGACTCATATCTGGTTATGGATGATGTGGCTTGAGTGTACTTAACAGTTTGGAGCAGCAGGGGAGAGTATTGAGAAGGAGCTGCAATCTGCAGGTGTCAGCATTCCTTGTAAGCGAGCTGCAAACTTGGCAGATGCTGTGTTGCTAGCCCGCACTCTAGCACAGCCTGGTGGGTGGTGGGGCATCATCAGCTCCTCTTGTTTTCCTCCAGTTTGGTCCTTTGCAGTCTAACCAATTGGAGCAATTATTGATCATTCATTGTTTGGTTTCAACCTCTTCTGTTTTCCTTTGTTGCTGAAACAGTGGTTGCATCATGATGCAGGGGACACTGTTCTACTGAGTCCAGCATGTGCTAGCTTTGACGAGTTTCAGAACTTTGAGCATCGTGGCCGTGTCTTTACAGATCTGGCAAAAGTGACATCATGAGGGAATTTTTTTTTCAAAACTGATTGGAGCTAAGAGATTTCCTTACCCACTTCCAGAAATCAGTAAAATGTGCCTCAGATTTCTGGCAGAATCTTGGGCAGAAGAACAGTGTCAACTCTTTTGAAATGGTGTCACATGTACTGTAAGAACCTGTCTCAAAGGACATTTATCATCCACACATCACTCTATTGACATGCCAAAAGTTTGTTTTCAATCAGCTTCACAACTCAATCTTGGCCCCATACCTCTTGTTGCTTTAAATCTGACACACGCCAATTGAAGTAGTCAGGCACATGTTCTAAATGCTTTGTAGACAGTTTTTAACAAGAATCAATTACAAATCGAAAAGAATGACTGTTGTCAGAAGCTTGTCAAGAAAGAGAGATTGTATGAGAATGAGTTATTTGACACTGAGTCACAACTAAGTTTGTGTAGTGTTAAAGAAATGAGTAAACTGTAAACTTGCAAATGATGCTCCAATCTACAAGTTTATGGCTGCACAAAATGTGTTACAAAAACTTGGGGGTTGTTGCAAATCCCCATTATTTCTTCATTCACACTAAATTTCTTCTGTTTTTTATGATGCAGTACAGAGAACCTTTGATGGTACCATATGTACAAGTATGATGAACTTGGTAGACAAAATGAGCAATCTCTCATCCTTTCACCAAAATAGGTCACCAAAAGTCCAAGTGCACATTTTAAATCATTTACAGTCCATGGAACATCCGCCTTGAGCCATCTAGGCCAGGAACAGTATCTGGGTCCTCAACTAAACTGCCCATGTCCTGCGAAGGGATCTGCAAGTCAACATTCACAGATGTGATCAAAAGGGAAAGCTTCCTAACCTTCCCAATTTTCAATGTGTTCAAAGAAATCGAGAATGCAGACAACAAAATTTCACTTGCTATCCATAACAAGATCTTGAACATGATCAGAAATGGAATATAAGGAGCTGAGAAAACCTCATATGTTGGCTTGGAGATTCTTTGGGGACTGTCTGTGATTGTGCCAGTGGGCAGGTTATGGAGACGTGGGTATGGAATCTTGTAATGCCAAGCAATTTGGTACCTTGTCTCTCCTTCTACAAGCTGCATTTCATCCGTAATATAAATAAGGAAATTCTTCCACCGTGTTTAATTTTGCAAACTAAGGCAGACGCCTTTTTCATTCTGCTGTAGATTCTCCACTGAGCAGAAACTTTAGTATTTCAAAGAGTTTGCAATAGAGAAAACTTTATCAATGAAAAACAAACTCCCTCAACCATGTGAGACTTTGCCTTTCATTTAGTACAGAGAGAGTGAAAACAAATGATTTCATGGTTTGTTAGGCATGGCACTTCATATTTTGATGATGTAAGAAGACACCAATTGCACCACTATTGTCATTTCCCATACAGAAAGTGGTGTGATTTGTTGACTAGAATTTTGAGGAGAGAAAAATTCAGCCAACCTTGTTTCCAAGCAGAGAAACTAGATACACACAGCAACTGGCAAAGAGAATCTACCTTCTTGCTTATGTCTGCAGGATCCGTGAGGTGCTGATTCCTCCTGAAAAGTGTACAACTCTCTTCCTGCAGTTTCCCATTAAATCCATAGTTCAGACCAACCGGAACCAAAGCATCACATTAAAAGAAGTTGACAATGTACTTCAGTATCACCTAGAAAGTCAAAGCTAGAGGGGCGATGAAGGATACGTGCCAGAAAACTTTACTGACATCAACAAGTCCATTTCTTCCCATAGTGAATCTATGACCATGGACATTCCATATTTCTAAACCTCTAAGATTTTCTTACTCTCCAGTGCAGAATCAAGATTCCATCCAAAGGATACATGCTGAAAATTTCACCACCCTCAACAAATCCATTTGGTTCCTGTAATGAATCACTACTGATCATAGAGATGTTCCATGTGCAGCATGGGCAATCTATGTACTAAACATCTAACATCTGCTTAACTCTCTCCAGTGCAGAATCAGGATACTGTTCCAAGGATACATACATACCAAAGATTTTTTGCTGCTATCAGATCTATTTGGTGTTCCAATAATGAATCACCAAGCAAGGAAGTTTCATATTCTAAAACATATAAGATTTGCTTTCTCTCTCACCGGTGCAGAATTCTGTCTGAAGGATAAATGCCCAGATTTTCACTCCCATCAACAAATCCATTTGCTTCCAGTAATGAATCACTGACCTAAAGATGTAAGATTTTCTTATTTCCCAGTGCAATTCACACACAAACTCACTGACCTAAACATCTAAGACTTGCTCAATTTTCCAGTGCAATTTACACAAATTTTATCAGAACATTTGATTCAATGATGAAATTTGGGGCAAGCAATTAAGGATTGTTACAAGATTGCTACTTGATTGCTCACCCCTGATTTTGTCATCAAGCAATCAAGGATTGTTACAAGATTGCTACTTGATTGCTTACCCCTGACTTTGTCATCAAGCAATCAAGGATTGTTACAAGATTGCTACTTGATTGCTTACCCCTGATTTTGTCATCAAGCAATCAAGGATTGTTACAAGATTGCAACAATTCACAGATCCAATTCCGTCTGTGTCCCAAAATGGATGCTTGAATCATCCCATGCAAAACAAGAAAGAGCTGCCATTTCAAAGCAGATTTAGGGTTCGGTCTATGAAACCCTAAAATGACACATTTTGGTTTTCAACAACAAAGGGTAAATAACCAAAACCAAGAGTTTCAACAACAAAAAGGAAGAATTCAAACCAAGACATTGAAAAATCAAACCAAACCCTGTGAGAGACAAAAGTTATAGCCCCGAAAAAAAAGGGAAAAGAAAAACAAGTCTACGGTTTTAGGGCTTAAGATCTGAATCTATTATATCAGGATCCAATTTCTTTCTTTCTCACTCCTAGGAGTCAAAACATCACAAATCAGGAAAGAAAAAAAGGAGAGAGGAAGGAGAGGAGGGGAGAGGAGAGGCTCCTCACCACAGAGAGAGAGAGAGAGAAAGCATACAACTTACATAAATGTATTGCTTTTCATTGGGAGGTCCTGGCCATGTCCGCACAGATCTCATCAAAGCTCTGTACAATGATAGAGCTCTCATTCTCACTGCTGCATTCACCATCCCTTTCTCACCAAAACCTACAACCTCCCCTTCAAAGGACTCAAATGCTCTCTTCTCTCTCTCTCTCTCTCACACACACACACACAAACACAAACACAAACACCACAAGCTCTGTAGTTTAGCCACAATGGGGATATCTAGCCAGATTTGGCTACAGGACAAGTAGCATAGTAAAAAAATTTGTAATCCTGCTGCTGAACAAGCGCTCTAAATATGGCTAAACTGGTCCAAAAACCTTGGTTTTTTGGCCAACTCTTTTTTGAATTTCCAAAAAAAGCCTTTGTGTATAGGGAGGGGTACACACACAGCCCAAAACAAAATTTGCAAGGTGAAATTTTATACTAAAAAAAAAATAAAAATTTAAAGGAAAAAATAAAATGGTGCTGCCTATCATGCCAAAAATCAAAAGAAACTCTCAAGCACACTAGCTTGATTATTTAGTACACCTAATGTCGAAGTTTTTAAAATCATCATTTTTATTGCCAAAAATAAAGGATAAAATTAAAAAAGGTTGTTTTAAAATATAAAAGGTTTTTTTAAAAAAAAAAAGTTTTTTTTAAATTAAAAAAAAAAAAGTGAAACCTGCCCAAGGTAATAAGAAAACCTTTTGGTAGTTTTGGGGCTATAGAAATTTAGGGTTGGACCTAGGAGTCTAGTATGTAGGTCCTAGGTGGAACATCTAATTGATGTGAAAAATCTCATTCATTTGCCTCATGCTACAACCCTAGTACCATAACATAACCAACTATTTTTTTGATTTAGGATGCACCCGACAAAATACCATAACCTACAGTTAGTTTCCACATTGACAAAATGAATAATTTTTAATTTTTTTTCAAAAAAAGAATAATTTTTTAAAAAAAATTTGACAAAAAAAATGTTTTTCCAATCGTCTATTATAATATTGTGATATGGGTAGTGAAATTATTTGGAATAATTATTCATGTTGAAAATCATCATAATTATGGTGAATTTTCAACATGTCAACTTCATATTTTTCACAAATTTTCATTTCACTATTTTGGAGGATTATTTAATGATGAAATTAACCTTAGGGTAAGTAAAGTAGTCGATTCCTAACCTTTTCTCTTGGGGATTGTATTTCATTCTCTTGCATTTAACACTTATATAATGGACTATGTGTATTGGTTCTATTGGGGATTTTGAACTTGGAAGTTCTTGGAAAGCTTGATACAAAATGGGATAAACCTCAAATGGCCTAACCAAAATTAAATGGAGGGGTAAAACCTTGGGTAATGATTATATATATATATATATAATTTTTAATTTATTTAAATTTTTTTTTTTTGGGGGTTAATTTTGTGATGTAGCCAAAGTAGTGATCATCTATGAAATGCCTTTTAATCTTGTAAAATTAATTGAGAAAGATGTAGATTTAGAAGAAGAGTTTGAACAATATTTGAGCAAAATGAAACTACGGATATGTGAATTATTGAGGGAAAAAACTAATCCATTTTCGTTGGTTTTTTATTTTGTTCCCACCCATAAACATGAAAAACCATTTAGACTTTTACACCTTGGCCAAATCATTATGATCAAACAATGCATAACAAGCAAATTCATTGAAAGGTGTTTTTCAAGGTTGGTATGTCCTAGCCTTATTTAATGCACATCAATTGCTTTTGCATTGCCATATTGAATTTTAATTTTTTTTACAATTTAATATGATTTCAAGTGTTTGTTTTTGTGGGGTGGAAATGCTTTAATACATTGATACATAAGTTAATAAACAATTAGGTAGGGGATGCATGTAGATGATAAATGCTATTTAATTTAGACCTCTAGGTACAACATTGCATTTTATTTTTTTTGGTGTAAGGAAGATATGTATCTAAAAATTCTTACAATCTATTTATTAATATAACTACAAATTCAATTCTTTTTTCTTTCTTTGGTGATTATGGATAAGATGGTTTTCAATTTCTAAAAAATTAAAAATTTGTACAAAGGTTGTGTATGGTAAGTTCGCAATTTTAGTTGCTTACAAAATTGGTTCATCACACATGTTGATATACACGAAGGTTCACAACAAGATGTGATGGCTTTTGAAATAACCCACACTTGGGTATTGTGTACTTTTTTGTTCTCAAGTTCATGGTTTGTTTCAACTTCAAAATCTATTCAAACATAATGACTTTGCTAGCAAATTTGGTCTAAACACAAAAACTTTCAATTTTCAAAATCACATCCCATTGTCACAACAACATGGTTTCTTTTATTTTTCTCCCTGTCCCCGATATTTGGTCCATGTAACTATCTTTTGTAATCTAGTTTGAACATCCTTCATACTTGCATGTTTCAATCTTACAAAAACTTTTTCATCATTTGTAGCATATTGACATGCTTTAAACATCACATGCTGACATTAAATACCTTCATAAACAATTTGCATCTTCAAAGGTCCGTGATCAATATCGAAATGCAAAGTTGTTACCAAGTTAATGCTCTCATATTTTTAAATTTAGACATCAAAGAAATCACATCAAAAATTTCAAATAAAGCCTAAAGTTGTACAACCATGGAAATCCCAATCATCTCATTCACATCAAACAACCCAACTATAACATGCATAAAAACCCAAGCTTCATGTAGAAAGTTGATAACTAAAACAAACATGTCCACATTACCTCTAGGCATCCATAAATTGAAACTTGCATAAACAATTGTTAGAAATACAAGATTCAACAACACATCCAAATTCGTTATCTTCTGGACAATTGTAGAAATCACGACTTCAACCAAAAAAAATTTGACAAGGAAAAACAAGCATTGATGAAAAATTAACTTCCAAATCGAAATGTTCATGCAAGTGGAAAAACTTTGCAAATGTAAATCACCAAATCTTCAAGAAACATCCATTGCACTTCATCATTGTTATGGGCCTATGGGCTTGACATGCCCAAAAAATGCAATGATTACACATTGAAATGGACACCATTTTTTTTCTTTGGATGCCAACTATGTTCGAGTTTTGCCACCTTTTCATTGAATTGCAACTTCCTTTAAGTAAACAACTTAAGATGTGTACATTCCATGTGAGTCTCCATGTGCATTATGCCATTTTTTTGATTGTGGGTATTTGGTTCACTCTAGCCAGAGGTTTGTAGTTTGTACGACCAAATGGATGATTTTTCACATAATTGTGCCAACAAAACTTGAGTTATGAAAGGTCCAAAAGGAAGGTCCAACTGTCCAAACTATAAAAACCGAACAAACAATGAAATCCATATCTATGTTGTCTTTTGTGTAGGATTGTTATTCCAAGGTAAAAAATTAATGCCGCAACTGGGAGATTCTCAAGAGTCCGGGACATCAATCACCCATCCAGAACCTCATCAACAAAATGGTGCTAGTACAAAATCCCTTTGGAAGCAATGTGCAAAATATGACCACTCATTGAAACCAAAAAAAGACTTCTCACTCTTATGATTTCATTACACAAATCTGATAAGGCTACCAGTTATGCTGATCAGTGTACAGGAACAGAAAGATGATTAAATCAACTACTGTGCTACATGTTCATGCTGAGGCTACAGAAGTCTAGTGGGGAACTTTCTGGAGGGAACAATTGCTAGACTTCCAGTGTTTCTCAGGGAGTTCTTACCAAACTGGCCAGTTGTCCTTTCTGTGTCCTTTGATGTGATAATTTCAATATCCCGCATATCCCTTTTGAGCACCAAAGCCAGACAAGAGATTGCCTCTGTTTGCTGCCGCAGCACCTGAAACAAGCAAGGAAAACAACAGCCCATCATTCACTTTGAAAGACTTCTATATGAACTCTCAAAAACCGTTTCCACCATTCCTTGTTTCACATAGTCTGGATAGGATTACAGCATACATGGTCAATAAGAAGATCCTCCTGAGCAGAAACAGAGTGGCTCTTGAACATCATGTACTTATCAGATCATACCTCATGCATTTCAGCAAGGCTCTGATTCTCAATCTTTCCAGGGCCAAGTAATGCAGACTGCAATCTTCCCCCTACACCAACTTGCATACGAGAAGTACACAGTAGAGCTTCTACTGTTCGGGGTAGCTCTGCACTTGCTCCTTGTAGCTGTAGCTCAAAACTTACAGATCAAAAGCTTGATACTCACAATTGAAACAATGGATGTGGTTAATATGAAGACAAACATCATGATAGGCCACAACTACCATGTCTGAAGACCTTTGTACTGATGGTTCTACAAGAGCAGCTCATGAAAGAAAGTTGCAATGGACAATGACTTACTTGATGCATTACTCCCTGCAAATAATCACCCAGCTGAGCCTCTCCTTGAGTTAATGTCATGTGGAGACCCTTGCCCTCTAATGCCTCAACTATTCTTACTACCTGCAGAAGAAATCTCAAATGAATGCTCATAAACTCAGAAAAAACAAGTTCCTTAAGAGATGGGCATCAATTTGGTCACTCAATCAATAGAGCCACAAGAACATTGATCTTCATATGTGAGAATAGGTGAGAAAACATCTGACAAGCAAAACACGATTGCAAATCCCACAAAGCATGTGACTAAACATATCAGGTGTGATAAACAACATTTACCTTCAAAAGACGACGTTGAAGCTCCTGCTCTTTCTGATGTAGGCGCTGAATCCATGGGAGAGTGTCTGTTTCAAAATGCCGCCGTAACTGCAAAATGGACTCGCTCATGCAGGCTAAGAGAATAGAACTGTTGTACAGCTTGGCAGACAACAGCAAGAGAAAGAAAGGAAATCAAAGTCTTTGTGTAGCAACTAGAGGCAATGCCCTCACAGCAGAAATAGCCTTTGTCATCACATGTGAAGTCCCTGTTGGTTGTGGGTATGATCAGGAAAGACACTTCTGCAATGTCAAAAGTCTTTTTCTTACACAAAAAATGACAATCTGATACTGGAAAACTGAAGGAGACATGTACCAGCTTCACATTGGCTTCTGTAGCCTGTAGTCGCTGGACATCAGCAGTGATTGCCTCATCTTGTAGCTGCAGTGTTGAAAAACTACGTCATTAGATTTCTTCTTTGACCAGTCTGTTCAATTCTTCCATGGTGCAGCATTTTCAGTTTATAGATACAGGTCAAATCCTGCATTGTGTAGAACATGGTTTGGCAGAAGCCTTTGGAGTTCATCAAAGACTTGATGTCTATATTCAGTAGCCAAAAAGGGCTAAGTGAGAACATTACCTTAACCCGTCGTGAGAGGTCCTTGAACCCATGCACTAATTCTGGCCATAACCGCTCTCTATCATTGCTGTCCATGCCCTCGAGTTTGTTCATTGCCTCAGCCCACATTATCTGCAAGCCTCTTCTTAGAACTAAAATCAGTGAGAGAACTGCATTAAGGTTGCATAGCTAATTGGCCTAATATCAGTAGCAAGCACTTGGAGTCTGAGACACAGCAGCTCCACACTGCCAGTTTGCTTGAACACTGCTACTGCAGTACTAGGTGCATGAATTAGTCATCTATGGTGTGAGGGGAAAATGTACACCATTTTACTATCCACCGCATGCTGAAATATGACAATATGAGCCAGAAGCTTGGCTTTGGAACTATGACCTTCAGCTGATGAATTTATTTGCACCTGACTACAGAAACCCAGCTTGGATTTTGAAAAAGTGGGAAAGAGATTCGCAGACCAATTATACTCTACAAGTTTTTCCACAGAAAGCATTCAAGCAAGTGATCTAATAGCCTATCAAATACATAAAACCAGGTACACATCAAAAGGCTAAAGATGTGGCAGAAGTGTTCTTACATCAGAGACACCCACTGGCTTGACACGTGCTGCTGGGTCTGTGACACTAAGTAGCAAATGCTGTAGCCACCATATCCACCCATGTGAGCACCTAAGCTTTTCACCATATTACAGAAAACAAATGCTTATGAAACCTCTTTGAACACAGAAAGTAGCATGAAATCTTCAGAAATGAGGGATTCCTGCAAACCACATCCACATCATCACAAATATTCCTTCACAAAACTTGGTAAATGTTTTTGAAGAAATGATAGCCCAAACCTTGAATGCATATTGAGGATTTCCAGGCTCATCCTTGTAGGCATCAACTATCGCCTGCATCCCAACAGATTGTCATGTTAGTGTCCTGAGTTGATAGCAGCAAAGCCCTTACAATCACAGTTGCACGCAAGTTTTATGTTTGCCAACAGTTTACAGTCAAATCTTCTTTTTAAATCAAACCTCCTAAACTCTGTTGAAACAAACAACTTTTTCACCAAGATGGTGGTGGTCATGAATTACTTGAATTTCTCTATCAGGAAGAGGCACAACCAATGGCGCAATTGGCGCCATTTGGGTGGTGATCTGTGCATTATTGAAAAAAGGGCTCTGCTGTTGAGGAATTCCAAATGGTTGAGACTGAAGCACAGAAGGCTGCTGTTGAAGAAAAGTGGCCTGTGAAGCCTGTGGCTGCCCAAAGATTGAAGTTTGTTGTGGTTGCCCTCCAAACAGAGAACTCTGTGCTTGTGGTTGTGTCTGGCCAAACACTGGGGTCTGAGGTGTTTGTCCAAATGTGGGCGTTTGTGGAGTTTGCCCAAACAGTGATTGTGTCTGCCCAAACAGGGAGCCCGTTGCTTGCTGACCTAAATAGCCAACATCAAATTTCAGTAAAAGAATATGATACATTATGACTTCATCTTCAAACCTTAAGCTTACCAGAGCAAAACAAGTCCTCAACAAATAGCTTGTGGCCATCCCTGCATGCTGTAGACATCAGATCTCATCCAAACTCTGAAATCAGGCAACTTAGCTCAGAAAAGGTACTGGCAGGGGTGACCTTCCCGGAATGCCATGTTCCAATCAAATAGATCCCACCTCCAAGAAGAGGAGGCAGCATCTATGGCCAGAAGGAGGAGGTCTTGGCCACACAAGCTCTGGAAAGTGTGAAATTGCTTTTACTCCTTCAGTGAACAGAGATAATATAAGTTGTAAGCTCACCTGAAGTTTGACCAAAAATAGATGACTGAGTCTGCCCAAACACTGGTGTTGATGACTGTCCCGCTGATTGTTGAGTCTGCCCAAATGCTGGAGTTTGACTAAAGGTATTCTGCAGAGAGCTGCCGAATAAGCTGCTTGTTGGTTGCTGTTGAGGTGTCAATGAACCAAAGAGAGAAGACATTGCTTCCTGGATGAATTGCACAACTGCATTTAGAAACAAATTGAGAGACTGGAAAAAAAAATTGAAATCAACAATGCTGTTTTTAGGGTTTGGAGATACAACAGTGGTATAACAAGAAGCAAGAAGCAACCCAACAGAACAAACAACTACGAAGATTGAATTTCAAAGTGCATGTCTCATGGATGTAGGCTTGGAGGGTTAAGGGTTTCATGTCATGAGTTCAGTATTTACAAGTCGAACAAAACAAGACTTTCTGTTCTTCTAATAAAAAAAATTCGGGTCTTGTCATTTCATGTAAATGACCCTACCCATGACCATTTGACAAAATGCCCAAAACACTTTCTCACACACATGAAAAGCGTTTCATGTTTCACACAACCAACCATTGTGAGGTCATGATCTTTAAGCCACAAAATTGCAATGAGAATATACCTTGATAGCCTAAACAAAAACCAGATGAGCTATTTCTACACATATACATCACAAAACAATACAAGAATCACCACAAAAGATAATAATAATAATAATAATAAATTTCAAAAAAAGAGAGGAAAACTATGTAATATGATGACGTCCAATATCTTATTCAGTCTTGCATACACTAGTAGAACCGAGACTGAAATTTCTCCACCGAATCAAAACTCGCCGCACAATGGCTAACAGCAGCTCAATATCTGAAATATGACCAAAACAGTAAAAAGACATACCTGGTAGCAGCAGTGTATAAGGGGGGCAGAAAAAAAGCACAGAGAATGCGATGCTCGTCAATCGTTGCTTCCTGTCATGCTTTAGTACTACCTGTGTTTTCTTGGAGGAGGAAAGAAAGCAAAAAAAAACGCCTACAGCGTATTTCACAGAAATTTTTGTTCTGAAAAAAAGCTTCAAGAAAAGAAGCCACAAAGAAGAAAAAAGAGAGGAAGAATGCAAAGAAGGTCACGAAAAGTGACCAAATGCGCTCCTTCCCATCCCGGGCCTCTCTCTCTCGCTCTCTCTCTCCCTCCACTCGTATGCAACAACAGCAACAACAAAGAGAGAGCTTTGGTCTCGTCCCGCTAAACCCTAAATTCCCAAACCCTCAGTTTCATCCAACAGGGTTTGGCAATTTTAGGGTTTAAAGACCATGACTCTCATCCAAAAAGGGGGCACGAGAAATTTATCTTTTAAAAAAAAAAAAGGCAAACATGATGAGGGTTTCATCCAATAGGTCTATTTTTATATGAGGATTGTTGATGATAATTGGCTTGTGTTGAAACTTGAAATTAGTCCATACTAATCTTTGAACTCATTGTTTCAAATTTTGAACTTGGAAAACATTTTCATTTAGTGCATTAGAATCTTCTTTTGTATTCTCCACTGAACTATTATGTGAAAAATGGAGATGTGATTTAGTGTTCTTTGATACAAAAAAGATTTTCCAAAAGACTCAGAATTGGCAAAAAAATCTTGCTTAAAGAACACAATTTCCACTGAAAAAACACATGTTTTCAAACCTTTTCTCAAATTGTTTTTGCAAAATACCAAAGAAATTGCCATTAACAAAATAGCTGTTTCCGTCAAGGTAGTACCACCAACGAATTCAATAATTTGATTAGTTATATATACAACATTTCATCCTAAAGGACTTTTGTACTAGAGAACAAACCCTAGTGGGTGTAGGCAAAACCTAGCACCATAATGAAGGTAGAATGAACGGTGCGTTCCCTTGCAGAAAGATCCATAGGTAGATAGTAGATACTAATGTAGCATAGATAGGTCAGAAACTAAATTAGGTAGCTAAGGAATGATCACTCACCCATCAACTCCCGCACGTTTTAGGAGAAAGTGGAACATTATCTTCTTCGTAATGGGTGTAATTTCTTGGACAGATGCAGCTCTATTAGGAGCTACCATAGCTCTTGTTGCTCAAAGAGATAATAAAAAAGGTTTAGCTCATTCTACTATGTCTCAATTAGGCTATATGATGCTAGCTCTAGTTATACGTTCCTACAACGCGAGTCTGTTTCATTTAATCACACTCGCTTATTCCAAAATTCTTCTATAATAAAGTGATGGATAGAATCGCCATAAAACAATTCATCAGCAGATTAATTGCTCACTTTGATTGATTTGACTCAGAAAACCATTGATTCAAATGAGTCGCGCGCTAAGCATAGCAATTTTGTTGGAATGGTTAATACCGAAAATTTTACCAATTTCCAGGAAAATAAAACTCGCAGGCAAGAAACGTTGGATCGATCTGTAACAGATAAACCTTCTGCAAATATCATTGACATTTTTACACTAGGCTTTCATATTCAGCACGTTTGTTGCAAATTGAAACGCCTATTACAAGATTAGGATATTGAAACTATCTGCAAGAATCTCATCCTTAGACCAAAAACAAGCAAGGACAGTGGATGTAGATGAACATTTAATACTATTGCATAGGTTTGGATCCTACCTCAAATTGTGTCTGTTTCTCTCTTTCTCGAGTTGATGATGAAGACACATGTCAAAGTGTCTCCCACCTCCATCAACTGTTGTTGCCTTCTCAGATTGCAAACAGAAGGCAGCATCAAATAGTCAGCAAAAAGAAAAGTCCAGCCTGAGGAAAGTTCAACAAGTGCACAAGGCAAGAGACCAATAGAAGCAAAAGAAGGAAGGAAGCCCTGAAAGAAGGAAAAATTCCAGATACCAGGATGACCACCTACACCCAGCAACTTGTGTCATCCTCTATGACTTTACTCAACCCAATGAAGGGATTTAACTAAGCGTAATGGAAGTTGATTGGAGTTCCACTTTCACTTCTCTTTCTACTGCATCCAATTCACCTAGAACAGGAGTTCCCCTGACAGTTAGAGGTGCTAGTTCATTATTTTCCTCTAATAACATTTCCTCAGAGAAAGCATCCAGTTCCTCTTCTGCAAGAGCTATTCCAGATGCTCCATCAGCTACTCCACTCCGAGATTCTTGACTTGCAATGCAGGCACATCCATTTGGATTGCATGTCAAGTTTGCTGTGGAATTGCTGTTTCCTGAAGGATTGCTTAATGCTTCATCAGCCTGACCTTGTTCCCAAACACCTCCACTGTCTGTTTCAGGAAGCCTGTGGACTCCAGCCATGGATAGAGGAGCTGCAGATCCTGGGAGGTCACAGAAACCACCACCATATGAAGACAATAATGTTATTGAGTAGAAGGAAGAGCAGCAACAAAAGACACAACCATTAAAATGAGATTGCTAAAAATCCACAACTGGAAAACATCCTCACAATATGTTGAATTTCTGCTTCACAACCAAAAAAAATTTCTTGGGCCAGAGTTAACTGAAGAGGTGGAAGCTGTGAAATTCTTTTGACATATACCCATGTGTTTACAACAAGCCTTTCACCAGAATACAGTCCAACAGAAAAGCTCACCTCCAGTAGAAATTTCAGCAGACACTTGCTGTTGTTCATTGTGCAGCTGAGACCTCTCCGCAGAAGCATGAGATTCTCTGAGTCTCACTGCTGAAGGTTGAACTGAATCTCGATAGTAAGAGCGCAATGCATCTGTAGAAGAAAGAGCAGAAATAGTGGTATGAAGAGCTTCGAGGCGGCCTATTACAGAAACGTCACTCACCAGTTTCTCCTTCAGTGATACTGGCAGTGCTGCAAATGCACTGGGCACACAAAGCAAAAAGACTACCCATCTTTAGGGGAGGATGGGAAAAGGAGCAAACTTCTGATGTACTTTTTCAGCAGCAGGTTCAAACTCCCAATCTTTTGGTACAGGAGGATCATGGTGGCATCAATCCACCATAAACCCTAAACCCCTAAACCCTAAGCATTCTGAAGCCAGAGAGAAAATCATGATGCTCAAAGGGAAATGCAGCAGCAGCAGTAAAGACTGAAGCAAAAGACTGGACATGAGAGTCAGACAAGGGACAATGTACATTTTGAAAGAAGTGGAAGAGG
>Ga0116231_10002574_pt1 | contig 37934 bp, 37 predicted proteins | sample S1TSphgellanicum_2_FD_89695 | JGI IMG/M metagenome (GOLD analysis project Ga0116231, IMG submission 89695) | Host-associated microbial communities from peat moss isolated from Minnesota, USA - S1T2_Fd - Sphagnum magellanicum MG | ecosystem: Host-associated > Plants > Peat moss > Unclassified...
CCAAATCCCACTTGAAAGGGAAATTGGCGCCGGGATTGAGAACAAAAATTTGGGGGGGCCCCCCCCCCCACCTGGGGGCGGGGAGGCCTTTCCTAAAAATTGACACATGCACAGGGGGGGGGGGGGGGGTTGTTATTTATTTCTGTCAGGGTTTTCTTCCCTGTATGATGCCATCCATGGATGGATGACGAGATGGATGGATGGAAAAAGCTTCACGAAAAACGACCACGACGTCCTTTACTATATGTAATTACACTTTTCCATGATCCATGTCAAGAATGTGGAAGAAGATGGCACTGGTGGAAGAAGAAAAGGCACAATAGAGATTCTGTGCAATGTGGGTGGGTTGCCCATGGGTTTTCTTCCATCCCCCAAGGACTTGTAAACAGTAGTAGTTTTTTTTTTAAAAAATCACATAATTGCCTGACTGGCTGCTTTTGTGGTGACAATGGGGTTCATTTTGCAACAGTCATTTTTTGTTGATGAAATCTATGGTTACAAAGGAAAAAAGTTTTATGATATTTATGCTATCTTATTTTCTAATGATTGCAGATTTGGCTATGGAATTTGGGTTTACGTTGTCAGACTTGGTTATGTTACTTTGAGAGTGGTAGCAGAATTGGCTTTAGGTGTTTGGGACTTGTGGCATATTTGTCTAATCAATGTGTGGCCATGTTTACAAAATTGTGTCAAACATGAACACAAGGTAGATGTATTGGTTACACTTTAAATTATTCAATCTCAAAATTCAAACACACACATTAATAAACGTTTCTTATAGGAGAATTGAACCTCAACCTCAAAAGGTCCTTCCCATGTAGTAGAGGAGTCCTACACCCACATAAACATCTCACAAACAAATCTTAATTTTGAAACATCAAATTTAACACCCACACAATTGGACAATGGATGGCTTTCATAACCAAACTTGGAACTTTTTCTTAAATCCACATACAACATACAAAAATCATACAACTTGCATTTTTGGAAAAAAATTACAAACACCTCAAAAGAATAATTGCCCTTACAAATGGCAACTTCAAGAAAAAAATTGTGATTTTGGATAGATCTAACCATCTACTTAGTACCTAATGTAAACTTCTTTCCATGTTGCAATGGTTTCACCATATAAAAAATTAAAGATTGTGTAAAAATTATGAGTGAACAAGTTGAGATATGTGGTCAATTGATTACACAACTTACTTTTCACAAAAGCTAAGTTGTTAAAGGTCCTTTTATCCTCCACTAAACCAAAACATTTGCACCATAGTTATTTCTACAACCTTTAGGTACTCATTTAACCTTTGAATCAAAATTGGAAAAGATTGAATTTTCAACCACATTCAAATGACTAAATTCACATTTGTTGATTCCTTCATCATTACCTCACCATTACGAGTAATAATGAGTTTAACATAACAAGCTTGCACATCTAATAACCTTGAATTTAGAAGCCTAGAAACTATAACACCTTCGTGATCTTCTTATCAACACAAAAAATACCTCAATTTGATCCAAATGTGGGAAGAAATTCCTAGCAAACATTTATCACATAACTAATATTATGGATACACCATGCCAAGGGCTATCATGATTTTTGCACAAGGAATTGTCAAAACACTTGACACACAAATTTGAAGCAACCTTTGAACATGCATCCTTTATTGTTAAGCATAGCAAAACGATCAATAAGACTCACATGAACATAAACACCATCAAAACCTTCACATTGATGGAGCCCATAATTTTGACCACCAATGTTGAATGCCAAGTATAACAAAAAAGTAAAAATTGACATCAAAATCATGTGAAATCCAGGTGAAGGGCAATTGTTCATTTCAATGTTCAGAAATATTGATGGACCCATTGAAAGCATAATCATCATACTTATAAAATGGATTAACATAAAACCAATATAGCTTAACCTTTGTTGATTTCACCATGTTATTGAATTTGCAAGTAAAAATATGTCATCTTTGAAAAAACTTTATCAAAGTGTGCACCACTTCCAACATTGGAAGGATGCATGGTAGACATAAAACTAACTCCAAATTGCATAGAAGACCCAAAAAATGTCGAACAATCTTGTTCTTTGGTGCATCTATGTGCATCTTCACAAGAAGTGACAAATGCACTTTCTAACACCCACTTCAAAAGGAAGCATGAATCTCCAATGACTTTTTACATTGTGCAACAACTTCAAGTCCTTTGTTTCCAATGTCTTGGCAAGGTTCACATATTTGAATACCTTCTTTCAATTGTGTGAAAAAAATGCATACAAATTGTAGCACACCTTCAATGCACACAACCAAGGATAACTTGATCATTACCAAGGCAGCTTGGTTGGTTTGATGTGCCACATAATGCACACCAATGAAATAAAGGGTCATATATTCTCTTGTTTATGTAATCGCTTTAAACCAAACATTTTTAAACATTGCATCACCATCACATTCAAAGAAAATCCACTTGGAGGCCATTGATTAATTCATAAGGCCCCCACATTTGTTCATGGCACTTAAAATAACACCTATGATGTTGTCCAAGGTTGCACTCACTTTAAACCTTTAAAGTGTTAGCAAAATTGGATTATGCATCTTATTTTTTAGCACATAATATGCATGGATATAGATCCAATGTTGAACATCAACAATGGTCACCTCATCTACATTAATAACAACATAATTGACCTTTAAAATAATAAACACCACCTTGGAGAGGACCACATCGTGCATGGCCTTTGCAATTTGATATCCATTACTATCCAACCCAATCATTCAACAATAAGAATAACCCTTTCAACAACTCATACTTTAACATAAATCTTCCATGTAAGAAAATGTGTAGAAAAAAAATAGAATATTTTTTTCCCAACCCCAAATTAATCAAAAACTATACTAAGTTCATGACAAACTCATAATTGTGCACATAAAAAGTATTTTCATTTGTGCAATGTGTTACATTTGGGCTATAATAATAATCCCCAACAAGAATGCCCAACATAACTATTATTATGGTTGGCATGCTTCTAAAACATGTCAAGCTTAGGAGATAACAATTTTGTTTTCCTTCAAACTTGCTACATATTGTGCACCAAACCTAAGTGACCAAGCCATTGCCCCCAACAATAGACTTTGCCCATGGAAAATGACAAGCTCATGTGTCTTTAAACACACATGTTTTTTTGTAAGAGCTTCTAGGTTTCTTCTCAAGAGGCTCAAAAACATCAACATGTTCCTTTCCATCTTTCTTGTCAAGATTGCTACTCAGCTAAAGACTCAAACTTGGAGTGCTATTAGAAGTTCCTTGAATGTTTGTTTCAACATTGGGCAATGATACCAAAGCCAAATTGGGTTCACCACTAAAAAATTCCCTAAACTTTAAAAAGTTAAACATATGGAGTGGAGCCATTGCATATTCTAGACTTTCTAGTGCAAAAATAATGCGAATGCAAAAGACTATAACCCTTATACAACACACAAACAAAAAAAACAAGACAAAATGAAAAGGACAAAGAAAGGAAAAGGGCATGATTAAATGTGTTTTGTGACTTAATTTAAGGTCATGCATTGTAATTCATTTCACATACTTCAAGATTGTAGCAAACATAATGTCACCTTGAGTATGAACTTATTAGTGGCACTTTTGCCCGTTGTGCCTCCTTGTTACGCAAGTTGCAACCATGAACACTAAACCATTTTAGCTTTAAACTAATCCCACCAACAAGAAAAGAAAAGACAATTTGCACACAAAACGTGATTCAAGCAAAATCTAGCATTAAAACCTTGTCAACAAAAACCTTTGACTCCTAAGCTTTGAGGTTGGGGGGTTAGATGGAGAGAGTTTGAAAATTATATGTAAACCAACAATTAACCCCATCCAACATCTTGAGGTGAAAAAGATGCCAAGAGTGTAACATGCAACACTATCATTTGGGAGATCAACATACAGTGCCATGATTTGTGAAATCTCATAATGACAAACAAAACAAAACAAAACAAACTACCTTGTAGTAATTAAAAACCTAGTTCACATAAACACCTAGCCCATCAACCTAGGGTGCAAGTTTAAAGGTTTGAACCTTTCACATCCTCTCATCTCCATGTTTAAAAAGAAAATTGTTAATCATTGAATCATTATGCTATGGGAATGAATTTTTGTTGTCATCACATATGAATATGCATTTTTTTTGTTACCCTAAACCATTCTTGACAAATTTACCATAAATTATTTTAGGTTATTCTATCATAGCTTTTGGAAGTTGGAGGTTTTTTGTAGTATTATGGGTTGCAAACTAGGTTGGCAAATTAGAAAAAATTGTGCCAACTTTTTGAATATATAAACTATTTAAGTTTTTTTTATTTAAATGAATTTTTGTTTGCATTTTTTCCTCTTTCATATTACATGTTCAATTTGTGTTTGTAAGTTTCTAATGGTTTTTTTCCTTTTCACAACATGCATTAATTCTATATGAGCTTGTGGGAAGGATGAGTGAATGATTATATACGAGCATTGAGTTTTTGCTTTTGGTTGGACGATTGATATTGAAGTAAATAAAAAAAAGGTGACAATTTCCTCACGTTAGCTCCTAGGGTTCTAATGTTGTCCATGCCAAGTTTTTATTTTGTGGGTGCTCCTCACAAACATATCCATTTTCAATTTAGTAATATAATATGTTTGCAGATTTATCCAAGGTTGCATCTTCATTTGAAACTTGAATTATGTTTTTGCAAATGTTTTGAGTTTGTATTTTAACTAGGTTTTGTCATTTGGGTGTAGATAAGCCTTGAGCTACAATGGGCAACACCTTTCTAAGGGTTGAAGTTCAAATTCTTTTCAAGGATCTTATTTATGTTTTAAATATGCTCGAAAAATAATGTTCGATGCAAGTTGGTTGTTTGTAGGAAGTCAATGTCTTGGATGGCAACAACAATGTAACAATAGTATCAATATAACATAATTGGAATCTATGGCAATTTTAACTTTGCAAATGTAGTTTTTAAGAGAGATATGTGGATTGCAATTTGCAAGTAGTATTGAATATTGTAGTACCTTGGTGGCTTTGGCACAAATTAAATTATTTTTAATTTTCTGAAAATTTTATAAATTTATTTTTTAGATGTCAAAATTTCTAAAAGTTCTCTAAAGTTGCAAGAGTTTGATCTCTAGACATCATGAGTGGAGATATCTCAGTATGGGGCCACTTAACAAAAAAAAAAAATTCAAGTCATTAAAAACAAAGGTACCTTCCAATAACCTTATTGTTTATTATTGAATTTTTCAGAATTAAAAAGCTAGGCGCCAAACCAGGAAACTAAAATTCAATTAATTATTTGACATTCATGTGTCGAATCCGCCAAGGTACTACAGTATTTAGTTTAATATATTTATCAAGTTATCATTAACTTTATAGGAGATTTCAGACTTGTGTTGGTGTTTTATTTAGCCAAATGTACTCCATTGCAAGACCCTCATAGCCAAATACATTTATTTGGCAAGACACATATCACCAGTTCTGTTGATCACAGTTGTTGTTGTAATCACTTTGTAAATGTTTGCATGACAACTTGCCATCATAGCCACTCTTCAATTTTAAAAAAAATCCATAGCACATCCACCTCGCATATCACAAACATTTAGCCACCTGTGTTAATTGAAGGCTTACTTGTGTAGGCACTTATCGAGTACCTACACTTGAAAAAAAAATTGATTCATAGGTTCTTGAGACATCTGAGTTCTGAGATTTGTAAAAACATTCAACCCACCTTTTTGAGAATTAATTAAGGGTCTGGCTAACACAACACACCTCAATGATATAAAAACACACCTTTTAACCCAATTTGCCTAGGTAGGCAATACCATGGATTCCCACATCCACGAATCCCCATAGCCTAATGTTGAACCTCCAAGTTGTTATTCTGTAGGCATCCCCTCCACAACAGTATCAATCGCTGTAATATCACCTCGGCCACGACCACGGCCTCCACGCTGACTGCTGCTACCCGCATCGCTTCCCTGTGTACTGTCCACCCCGTCAACTGCTTGTTGGCGTTGTTCCTTCAGTTCTCTGCGTCATTGTGCTCCTTCATAGCTGCTCTCTGCAGCGAAGGATGCGTTATCGGGGGTGCTGGACCATGATTATGATCAACGTTGCGGATATGCAGCTTCCAACCACCAAAACCAATGAAGTGGCGAAGGACTGCGTCAAATGGGCATCCAACTTGGCGACTGGCAGTCCCATGGTGGCGGAAATCCTCATTGACACGAGATCTATATGTACCACCTCGGTCACAGTGCATAAACACCCTGACAACCTCATCTTTCTTCTTCTCTGTGCGAAATGAAGTAAGTGCCCATCCATTAGGACCTGTGAAAGCGTTCAGATCTGCCATAGCTACTGCAAGAGAAGGCCATATTAGAGCCTCTAAAAGGGGTTCAATCCGCTCAAGCAAGTCGTCAGGCTCGCCTATACCGAGAATAAACAAGTCGTCATCTTGCTGTTGCTCTTGTATCATCTGTGCCTGTGCCTATGCCTGTGCCTGTTGCGCCTGTGCCTGCTGTGTATGTGATGACATTTGGGGCAATCCTAAAGGTGTAATTGGAGAGAAAGAAGGCCCGGCATGCGAAGCTGTAGAAGTGCTAATGTAACACGAAAACAAGTCGCCATACCAATGTGAACACTACTTGCTGTTGAGATTTAAGTTTGCTTTATTAGCCGTCATATTTTTGTTGCGGCGTCTCCATTACTGCTGCATGGGAAATGCCTATTTGGGTTAGAAGGTGTGTTTTTCTATCATCGAGGTGTGTTGCGTTAGCCAAACCCTTAATTAACCCCAAACATCAGTGACAGGTCCAACATTCTTTCATTAGAGAAATGAAAATAGGATAGACAATTAGGGTTATCAAAATCCCTGCCCTCGTGCACTCAGTAAGGCCCACTCCACTACACCAAAAAAATTCAAGCAGGTCTTTATGCTTTACTAGACCAAGGTGAAAAGTGTTTCTATCAAGTAATTGTGCAGACCCCAAAGTTCAATTTTTTTTCTTTTGTGATGGGCTTCTTTGATTGGCCCATTACCAAAACAATTTATCGCACTTTGGACAATCCTAAAATAAATATGTTGTAATCTCATCTTGGGCTGCTTATATAGATTACAAGAATAAAACTTAGGGCAAAGGATATGGGATAAAATGAGGAGCTATTGGGAACATGTTGAGAACCCATTGGAAACTTGGTAAGAAAACAGTGGGAACTTTATGGGAACACATTGGAAATAAGAAAAATCCGACACCCCCGGCCTCCCTCAAAAGAAAAAAGGGTGCCCAGGTTTTTTTTTCCTTTTAACACAAATTATAACTCCTAAAAAAGTTAAAATTTTCAAAATATTTTTTTGTAAAAGAACAGAATTTTGTGAAGGAAAATAATTATCTCTTGAAATATTCAGGAATCGTCTATTTTTCAACATGGAATGTTTTAAATTAATTAATTATTCAACAGAAATGTGTTGAAGCTGCTCCTGTTTTGTATAGGGTAAACTACTAGTATCACACACTGTTAATCAATTGCTGACTAGACTATGACCAAGTTCCATTATCCCATAGAAGAGTTAGCAGTTCCAGATGCTGAAGAAACTGTTCAACCCCATGTGCCTGGAGCAATTTGCAGAGTTCCCTTGTCCAAGACCCAAGACCAACATTTTCATGTGTGAAGGTCCAAAGTACATGTCTATTTTGAGTATGGTGAGCTTCAGCTTCTTGTTTTCATTCTAATGGAATGGAGTACATTTAAATAGGTACATAAAGTTTCATACCATGAAATAAACAACATAACATATGCTATTTCATAACATAGCATGTCGCAATGCCACAATGAAAATCTAGAACACGGTCAAATGGACCCATAACAATAGGGTCTAAAAGTGGGGTTGTATAAACAACATAACATATGCTATTTCATAACATAGCATGTTGCAATGCCGCAATGAAAATCTAGAACACGGTCAAATGGACCCATAACAATATGGTCTACAAGTGGGGTCGTTTGAAGAAGCTTTTCAAAAAGTGGTTGATCAGGTAATGAGAATTGCTTCATAACATTACAACCAACCAACTAGCTATGCACCTCGAAGTTTAGCAATACACTTTGAACATATTTTGAAATGAACACATGGTACAAACTAATCACCCACAAACTAATTGCCCACGATTGATCAATCACTTATGAGTTCATTGCTCATTGCAAACAAGGTAAACTGCAATACAAAACACATGAAATTGATCATGGGTGATTATGAAGTACAAATGATCCTAACAACTTCACCGAATTTTGAAGCTTTGTGTCATGATCATGGTGTCATGACTAGTATAAAGGACTTTATTTTGAAATATTCAATTATTTAAAAATTTCCCACTTTTGTACCCTTTTTTTGTCAAATTGTAGTTTCATGTGTTATGTACCTTCCACATAAACAAAAGAATGTTTGTCACTATGGTAGATTCATTTATTGGTTAAAAGAAGACCAAAAATGAGGACTCTAACAAATAAATGCTTACAAATCAGAGTATTAGCATCTCAACCTACCCATGCTCGGAGCCAAATTAAATACAATCCAAGGCAATTTGGATGTCCAATGATTAAAAGCTGTTCATAAAATCTACACTCCATAGTTTGCAATTACTTGATTCACAAGTCAAACTTTCGAAAAACAGAAAAAACTCGATGTTGGTTGGCACCAGGCTCACATGGTACAACTTATATAAAGACCAGTCAAGAAACTCACACACAAAAATACCAAAAAATTATTAGAAACCATGCTATATGTTAGGATGCATTCTGTGACCAGGTCAATCCTAATGTTTTGCAAAAAGGTCAGATAAGACAAAAACATGGAAACAAATCCATGACTAAGATCGTCCATTGTTTAGTCCAAGTCCAGTTGGAATGCATTTGTGCATCAAGGAGGATCCAGGGGCAACAATGTTCCAGTTGCTTTGAACCTTAATAATACAACCTTAGTAATATATCTGACCACCATATCTTTGTCTCATTGTTGAAAGTCTTGAAGCTTTTGAAACACACCTGAATGATTGAACCCAAGATACACAAGTCTTGAGAACTGCTATTCATACAAGTCTGCAACTTTTAACTCCATGATCTCTCACATGTTTGTTAGAAGGTAAAGCAAACCTGACAAATGCAATACAGTGACCCCTTTCACCTAATCTAATTTCCAATACACTATTTGGTCAGCCCCATATCAGCAGCACATACCTTACCTTGGTTTTTTCTGTAAGGAACAGAGGTGTTTTTAAGTCATCAAAGCACAGGACATGTGCCCTCAAGATGTTCACATAATAGATCCTTGATGAATCCTCGCCTCCTTTGGTGCTCAGGAAGTCATATCTGCAGGAAACCACTTTGTATAGCACTGAATTACTACTGCATTCACCAGCTGTCAATGAAAAGAAGAGCAAGTAAACAAATGACCATGAAATCACAAGACCAGAAATCAAACACTTCTCAATCACTATAGCCCAAATCAGATGAGCTTTCTCCAGTTCTCACAGAGAGAACACCAAACAACCAAACCGAAAAGCAACATTCTGAGGGCCACATCCAAGTTCTGAATACTTAGTGACCACAACAAAGCAACATCATGTCCATAAATGATCCCCAAATACATTCAAACAAGTCAATCATGTTCTCAATTGATCTCTGCTGTGTAAGAATGGCAGATAGCTCTATCCTCAAAGATTTCTTTCATACAGCTTGACAACCTTAGGACGTGTGAACATTCTGTAGTTCTAAGATAAAGGAAAACAGAGCAAGAGCTTCCAACACATCTTGTTTACATGTCAGTAAGATTGTGTGAATCAATAAGCATAGCATTTGATCATTATCAGTTGCAGAGCATTCTATTGAAATAAATCAATGGAAAATACTGGCAAAAGAAAAGGTTTGCCACATATATTCCTGCTGTGAACAATGCCTCACCAACTATGGCCTACTGAGGGGAATTCATATATCATATCTGTATGAAAGTGCAAGATTTAGCTTCTTGTAACGGGCTCTCACTCCTTGCACTGCTTCTTGATGCCCCTGTGAGATGCTTTGCATTCAATGTTACAATTAAGTGTCTGCACCTAAATGGTCAACCCCAGGAATCATCCAGCATTGAGCACAACAAAGGACTTCAGTGCCTAGAGATATCTAAGAAAATTTTGGGATTATGCACTGCATTCATCAACCTGGCCAATATATTGGATTCCATTTGATCTAGTTCAGCTTGTACTAGTTAGAATGAGCAATTGTACTAGTTAAGGCCCCACTCCCGTAGAACTGAGCTCCGCTTTTTTGGACATTCTGAGGCACGATGCCCTGGTTGGTTGCAGACATGGCAGGTTCCTGAAAATGAATTCCCTCTGTCAAAGAGTTCCAGAAAAATTCCCTGTCAGTTCTTGCTGCCTCCAGTTCTGATTCCTCAGAATGCAACAACAGAACCCAATATATGACACTGCTGCACAGGGGTTGCCTGACTGGGTAATGTTTTGCAGCTAGGCATATTAAGATCTTGCTTCACAACCTTGTCAAAACACACAAACTTATTCCCTTTGGATCTTCATGAAACAAATTATTGCAAGCAAACAGTCTTGTAAGTAGTTTGAAAGACCAGAACAATATTTACCTTCCACCCCGATCTGAGCCACCAAAAGAAAATCTGTTAGATCTATCCCTGTCCCCGAATCTGTCTCCCCTGTTCCCACCTTGGCTTCCCCTGCTGTCAAAGGAACGTTGTCTGCCTCCATCTTGAGAAAAGCGGCCATACATGTCAGAACGAGATCGTAGTTCATCCATCTGCAGCCTTGGAAGCTGTACCATCAAACACATGTCTTTTGTTAGGCCTAAATGGTTGACCAAAGCCATGGACATGGTCATTCAAAAAACTTAAATGCCAGATCTGGACAGTGCCACAGCAATACATTCTACTCCAACAGAGATACATACTCAGGAAGTAGCTGAAAATAGCACTAGAAGTAAAGAATCTGACTACTGCATGCTCTACCTGTTCAGCGCTAGAGCTAGACATGCAATCTTTAGGGACTAACCTTGTGGGGTACATCCAAGACATCACCGGGTCTTGTTGGCTTGGATAGAAGTTCCTTTGCCACATCCTCAGGCAAGTCAAAAACAGCACCATCCACCTGCACACTCTCCAGATACACTGAAATGTCAGTCCGAGAAAAACCATGTCAAATGAATCAATATCAAGCAAGTCTGGAGTTTGTTTAAGATGTTTCTGAGACAATAACATGATGAGGACTGAAAGTTTATAACTCACATTTGGATCATCAATAATGCAGATTTTTCCAACGTTGTCAGCTGCTGGTGGATAAATGCTTGATAACATTCCACTCACAACACGTGCAGAGATTGGTTGCCCTGAACGGCTCCCTGTTCGTACCACCCGCAATGTTGTCTTCCCCTGGAATTCAGGTACAACAACCCAGGTTTGCAGCTCTACCATCAGAACCATATAGTTGTCATAGAGTCAGTTCTATTAAAAGACCTTTGCCAGCCCCTGGCCTCTGAGCAGCAAAACCATGCTGCCATAACATCTCACCCAAGCCCAAAGCATTACTACGGAACCTCAGAACTAGCCTGCTTCTTACCTGTGCTATGCAGAGCTTTCATTCAATGCTCACCCTATTTCTCCCCAGCAGCCAATACAATCTCAAACTACAGTTGAGGGACACATTTATCCAGGTCTTGTGACTTTCATGATTTGGGAAAGATTAAAAAATAAGTATCAGAAAAGGAGTGAGTTGTGACATACAGGCTCATGAGTGAGAAGAGAGCGGCTGGGAGGAAGCTGACTGAAGCCGCTCATGTGTGCAAGGGCTGCTGCAAAAGAATTTGGGCCCTGCTCCTCCAAAAGTGATTCAGCAGTTTCAAGAAATTCCTTTGCCAAATCAGGGTTCACATGCTTGATTAAGTGCATCACCTGCTCATTACTGGCACGCATAACATCCTTGACAGCTGGGAGTCCAATCTGCTCAAACTTGCACCCTATCTCCCTCTCTATCAACCGCATGGTGCGCATTTCCTGGTCAGTATACATAAGGATTGCAGTGCCTTTCTTGCCTGCACGTCCTGTACGGCCTGTTCGATGTACAAAAGTTTCAGCATCATTGGGCTTCTCAAAGTGAATCACCTGCCAAACCCACATTTGGATCAGTACCATGACACCTATTCTCTACTGCTGTAGCACACGACTGAAAAGCTGCACATTTAATTCTTGGATGAAAGGAAACTGTGATAAAAATCATCAATCAACAGGCTTCAACCAAAAGTACCATTGAAGACAGATCTACAGGTGGACTGAGTGAGTAAGTACAAACCAGATCAACATTGGGAACATCAAGACCACGAGCTGCAACATCAGTGGCTACTAGCACTGTAATCTTGCCTTCACGAAAAGCGTCCAGTGTTTTCTCCCTCTGAGTTTGACTGATGTCACCATGTAGGGCTTCACAACCCAGTATGCGCCCCATTGCCAATGCAACATCATCTGCATCACGTTTTGTTTGTGTGAACACAATTGTCTTTCCTCCTTTGCCATACACCTGGCACACCAACCAGTATAACAATTTGCACTCCACATCAAGATAGTACATCTAAATAGCATGCCAAAAATATATCTCAACATACCAACAAGAAAATATAATCCTATGTCAGGCCACCATGAGAAAGGCTCAACACCCACTACTAAGAAAGTGGCTACACCCAGGAGAAGGAGATTCTATCCAATAGCACCATACAGACTAAGTCTATACATACCGTAATAAGGTCGGTGAGAATAGCTCGCTTTGCAGCTGCTGGTATGGGAATAGCAAAGATTCTGATGCCCTCTGCCAATTTTGCATCATCATCTCCCACCTACCAAACACATCCATTAGTTTAGGAGTTCCCTGCCATAAAGCATTTTACCATAGGGAATCTTGCCCCCTGACAAAGCTAGAAACCTAAACACCTCCTCACAGTTTCAGTAAGAACTTAGACATACTCTAGGGAACTCATCACACAGACCACATCATTTTAAACATTTGGCATAAATGTCAACTACCACAACTTGTCTTTGTAAGACAGGAGCATACCAGGTCAATGGTCAAGGCATCATGTAAATACTTCCGAGAAAGATTTTTAACCCATGCAGGCATAGTAGCTGAGAATAGCATCCCCTGCCGCTTCTTTGGGAGCTGCTCCAATATACGTTCCACATCTTCCTCAAATCCAACTGCTAACATTTGATCAGCCTCATCCAGCACCAAGAATCGCACATCCTGGAGATTCAAGGAGCCCCGATCAATAAGATCGATGATGCGGCCAGGGGTCCCCACTGCAATGTCCACACCTCGTTGCAGCTGCCGCTGCTGTGTTGAGATAGAAACACCCCCATACACACAAATTGTGGAAAGCATAGGTGCTGACTCCATGAATTCACGTTCCACTTGCTTAGCTAGCTCTCGAGTGGGTGCCAGAACCAATGCTCGTGGGGTCCTCCCAAATTGACTGTGTACACCCATCCAGAAATCACCACAACATTATATAAAATGGTAAGAACAAAAGACACTGAATCTCATAATTGGGAAGAAACAAATTCCCAGTGTGAAAGACTAATAAATTCAAGCAGGAGAGCAAGGACTCACAGAGATAGGTCAAGAGAGTCATCCCACAAATGCCAAACCTATGAATAATATGAATGTGGCAAAACACCACCTGTGTAGCAGCAATCTCTCAACACAACAAACTGGACCCAAAAAGAGCAGACCTGGCAGCCTGGTTGTTCATCTCATTCTCATCCACAATATGCCGGATAATGGGAATACCAAAGGCAAGGGTTTTGCCAGTGCCAGTCTTTGCACGAGCAATGAGATCACGCCCTCTCATTGCAGGCTCCAGAACAGCCCTCTGTAAAGTGTCAAATCAAGCTGCCATTAGTGTGCCAATCATGAACAAATATCTGAAGAACCAAGTACAATGCTCTATCCCATACAGACTACCACCAACATCCACATCCTTAGTCTTTGATGGGCTTGTAAAACTAGAACAAGACATGTAAGGGTCTCTTTCCATTAGGCTGCTGTGATCACAGCAGCCTAATGGAAAGCCACTGCCATTGGGCCTTGTTTCTTGCTGCAGGGACAGTCACTTTCCATTGGAGAGCTGCAACTATGGTGAATAAATGTACTTAATCATGTTAGGAACTCTGAGAAATCATGTTCTCATGAAAAAAAGGACGGATGTCATTGTGAGGTGAGTCACAGTTTGACTCACAGCTCTCACAGTTCCTGCAATTGGGCAATGCTTGACTAGTAGAGCTGTGAGATGACTGTGAGAATAGATACTTGAAAAAACATAATGGAAAGCTGATGTGATCACAAAATCTGTGATCACAGCAGCCTAATGGAAAAATGTCTTAAGAGAGTGTTATGACGTTGCTGTGAGACAATCTGAAGACATACTCCACCCAGATTGCAGAATTCAAGCTTACAGAATTGGGCGCATAAGAACCGGATTGCAACGTTGATGTGAATCTCAACATTGTCTTGCCTCTCTACAGATTACTGTCAAAGATTGGCTACTGTACTGAGTTTCTGTCCCAAGACTCGTAAAAACAGGGAACTCTTAGCCATGGTGCTTCATAGCTCAACAAAACCCTAGAGGAGAAAGAAGGCAGTAATACAAGAGCTTCACATACGGAAACACAATGAATTCCATCGATCAATGCCATGGGAGAGGGTACAAAACCTGAATAGGAAAGAGACGAGTGATTCCACGCTTAGCAAGAGCATCGACGACTTCAGCAGAGAGACCAAGGCTGTCGATCGCCAACTCATCCACCTCGCTTTTCCCCGGTCTCTGCTTCTTCTTCTTCTCCGACAGCACCGGCGAGTCCTCCTCCTCGAGACTGTCCACAAAGACTTCTTCCTCCGATTGACGCACCGGACTCTTCCCGATCGTCACCTTCTCGAACAAAGTCGTCTCCTCCTGGAGCGGCCAGTGCGACAGCAAGGAGTCATCCGTTGTCTCCACCGCCGAACTCATCCGACGACGACTCGCTTCCGTCGCCCATGCTCGCAGTAAAGAAACGGCACCGAAAATAGGAGCAGCTCCCGAAACGCAACCACTGCTGCTACCAGCCAAGGTCCGCAGACTACGTTCCAGGGGAGGAGCTCGCGCACTGCCGGCCACGGCATCTGCCGCCGTCGCTGCCTTGCGCAGCAACCTGCGCATACCACCCTCTCCGCATGTTCTAGCCAGCATCCCTGGCAACAGATCTTGATCCAAGCTTCCAAAATCTCGCAAAAATCTCAGAGAGCTTGGACGCAAGAGAGCGAAGCGTGGACGGAAGCGAAAAAGCTCGCAAAACCGTTGAGGCTAAAACCCTAAGAAGAAGCTCGCAAAACCCTTGGAAACCCTAGAGGCTGAAATCCTAAGTTGGGGGGGGGGGGGTGTGTGTGCCGGCGGTTTGCCACCTCCGGCCGGTGCTTCGCCGGGTGTCCCGGGTGGAGGCATGGAGCCAGGCATTCGCATTTGGACATGGGCATTTATCAGACATATGTGACTAAATTTAAGGCTTTATTGTTGTTGAAATGATTTTTGAAGAGTTTCCCTAAATAATTTCTATTGGAAAAAGACATTAGAAAAAGAGCTAAAATACTATTTTATATATTAAATAAAATTAAAAAGGACTAGTCAATATTTTTATTTATTTAATAAATAATATCAATTATTTATTTGATCTATAATATCAATAATCTATTTTTATTTACATTTTATTGTGTAATTTTTATATTCTACATTGTTTCTAATATATGCAGTCTGTTCAAATTGGACATTGATTTATGTAGTTTTGTATTGTTTTTTCTTTTCTGAACTTTAGAATTTTGGATATGGACTTTAACCCATCATTATAAAAAAAATGTCCATCTTTCATATTAAGGCAATATGAACCATTAAAGTAAAATGACATTTTGGCAAATCAATTTCTTTTCACTTTGAAAATTACTACTTTGGATAATTGAACATTAATTTTCTTCCATGTGCAAAGTGTCCATGGGTACAAATGTTAGGGTTATGTTGAAATTAGGTGATTTTCAAATTATCAAGTAAAATTTGGTTGTTCTTTGGATTTATTCAAAGTTTACATCTTCAAGTCATCCATGACATTATGCCATTATTTTGCACACCCAATAAATGAAACTTCAAACTCTAACTACGTCATTGCCTTCCATACCACCTACATGGATATAAAAAGGCACATTGCCTTTACCAATATTTTTATTTTAAAAATTATTTTTCAAATACGTTTTCAAAACCTCCATATCCTTTACAATGTATTTACTTCTTTTACACATACCCTTTGAATTTTTTTAAAAAAAAGGTGAAGCTAAATATAACGTAAGTTAATGATCATAAATTAAATGAACATAGATTTTTTTTAAAAATGATCATAAAATTAAAATTCAGAGATTAATTTCATTTTATTGTAATTTAAAAATGATTTTGGATGTTCTTTGAAATGTTTTAAAATTAATCACATTTCTCAAGCCATAATTATGTTTTCTTATTCCTTATCAATAACCTGCCCTACACCTATTGGACTCAAGATTATCAAATTTTAATATCTGGCCAACATTGGTTACAATATCCAAATCCTAGTCGTGAATTGAACCCATTACCATTTGCAAAGCGGTTGTAATATGTATATTCCGTTTTATGTTTCAAAAATTATATTGAATTTTTTATTTGTCAAGGTTCTTGCCTTCCAAAACAAAAATTTGGTGACCCCATGTTAAATCTTCCACATTCAATGCAATAATCAAAAATTGGCTCAATAGATTCTTTGGGATACCACTAGTTTTGAAAGTTTCAATGACATTTTGCAACCACATACATTAGTTTAAAAAATTAAATCAAAAGTGGCCAAAACTCATCCTCACTTATAATGGTGGTGAGCAGTGTGTAGAATTTGACAATTTGTGTAAAGTATATGATATACAACAGTAGTATAACAACACCTCAATAGCCTCGGTGTAATGGAATGGTGGAAAGATTGATGAAGACGATCGAGACTACATGACAATGCAAAGACATGGGATTTTCAACTACTAAGGGTGTTATTTGGATATTGTTATGGAATTCTGGGCAAACACAAAATTTTCTTCATTCATGATTTTGATTAGATGTATGTCAAGATTGAAAGGTGACAATTACCTGAGCCAGTTGACATAGATTTTTTTATGAGGAACTCAACATTGAATAGCTCATTGAACAAATGATTATGAAATTGGAGTTGATTTTGCAGAATTACACAAAATAGTCTTGGGGAATAATGAAATGGCTCAAATATAACAGAAGAAGACTTATGCCTTGTGAAAGGGAAAATATATATTTTTGGTTTTCAACCCGCAATTGACGTTGTCAAGATGAAGAAACAAGGTAAAAAAAATCATTAACTAAGAATTTGGAGGGACCTTACTTCTTTGTTGGTTATGTGGATGAGTAGGACAATGTGGAAAATGATGAAAGTGGGCACAAGTGCATTATACGAGGTAAGAACAAGCAAGAATGGGAATGTCCAAGGAGGGTCATGTAGTTGTATTACCCTGAATTATAGTTGACATAAGTTGTGAGGACACATCTAGATCTAAAAGGGAGCTGTTAAATATGTAATTTGAAGGGAAGTTGGGATGAAAATATTTGTTGGAGGATGACCTAATGGAGAAAAACAATATGTCAAAATATGGAAAAGACAAAAGTAGGGGCAGTTGATGGTGGCCTCTTTTGGTCTTGAGAGGCTATGAATTATTTTGCTTGTCTATTGATAGGATGTAGTGGAGTTGAGTTGAGAAGTTTAATAATGTATGACAACTACAATGGTGGGTTGTTCTCTTGTGCTTGATGGATCTTGGTGATGGTGGGAACTCAATGGGAAGTATGGCTAGTGAATGTAATGAAGGGAAGGTGATGGAGTGGATAAAAAGTAGAAGTTTCTTTAAAGTTAAGTGTGTAATCTTTTAATAGTTTTGCTTGAGCATGTTCTATTGTTTTAAAGAGTAGGCATTTGTTGTTAACATTGTTCAAGTTTTATAGAGACTTTGATACTTTTTTATTTCGCATTGAAGTCAACATTTAAGAACCATGTAATAAAACAATATGAAAATGTTCGTGTATCTAGTGGATACAATGAAAAACCCTTAGGGGACTTAAGGGTTGGTCTATAGCAATTGACATCAAGAATTTGGGTTAGTGGAGGTATTAGTAGTGCATTAGTATTGGGAACTCTGGGGAGTTATGGGTTTGGGTATCAAATTGAGTTTGGGAGACCAAAAACACACATATCCAAAGAATTCTCTGGGGAGTTATGGATTTGGGTATCAAATTGAGTTTGGGAGACCAAAAACACACATATCCAAAGAATTCCTTGTGAATTTGCTTGGGGATTATTTGTTGGGATTGTTGGGAGTTTGTAATGGGATTTAACAGATTCTTGATGTGGAAAAGATCATGATAGCCACCAAAGTGATGTTCAAAGGGATTTGATTTACCAAATCGTTTAAATTTCATGTTGTTATGAATATTTTTAATTTAGCATGATTATTGAACTTGATGCAATTATTATAGGCACGAAAATAACCAAGACTACATGGTTTTTTAACCAAAATGAAAACAAGGGCATGCTTAGTTCTAAATCTAGATCATGAAAAAAAAAAAAACAAAAATAAGAACATGACATGTGTGAATAAAAATCCGACAAGTTTTTATTGCAAAGAAAAAACATAATGAAACTATGACAAGAAAATGTTCACAAAATTGGTGTTGAACAAACTAAAAGTAATGGAAAATTTTACTTTTATTTATATGTAATGAACACTTAATTCAAAGAAGTTTTTCAATAAAATTTTAGTTGAAATGTGCCCCATGTTCACCCATGTGTATCCCATGTGCACCTACATGTGAATTATGAATGAATCAAAACTCAATTAAGAGTGGACTAAAATTTAACTAATAGTGAATTGAAAGTTAATTAAAAGTGAACTAAGAATTAATTATGAAATAAAAATTAACTAAAAATGAATTAGGATTTAACTAAAAGTGAATTAAAAGTTAATTAAAAGTTAATTAAGAGTGAATTGAAACTGAACTAAAAGCTAAATACAAAGATGAACATTCAAATGAATGAACTCCATGACATTGACATTAGTGACAACAATAGTTATGAAAACATTGTGTTGAACATCTATACATTTTACATTTGTTTGAGTGCACTTTCACATTTGTTGTGTATTCAATGATATTAATAGTTTAACATTTATAAAACAATGGGTTGAATGCCAATTACACAACCCTATTTTTTGTTACAGCCCTTTTATAAAAGAAAAAAAAAAACTTACTTCTTAAAAGTGGGAAGGATTTTACATGTATATGCATGTGTAGGAACTATCCCTTCTTATGTCTCGTGATCTACATATGTTTAAGTTCATGTAAAGGTTTTGTGGTTTACAATGCATATAGAGCCATGAGTGGGAAACATTAATGTGAAATCGAACTTGGTTACTGTTCCATCCTAGGCCCCATATTTTGGGAATGAGTCCACCTTCAAGGCTTCACAAGTTTAAAACCATAGATGTGCATGATGTGACCTACATTTCATGTTCCATGTTTTTAGGTTTTTCATTTTCAATCTTCCTTCATTTTTTCATTTTCCTTTCATTATGGTTGTCACAATTTGTTCGATTATAATGTTTCAATTTATAAATGTTAAAGGTTTTTTTTTCTAATTGCTTTCAAATTTGATTTTTTTGAAAATTTCAACATAAAGGGTTCATACATTTTTTAAGAAAATAAAAAAAATAATTTATGCCAAAACTACCCATGTACTACAATGTTGTGCAATTAATGCTATTTCATGATTAATTTGGGGGTTTGGTTTTCTAATATATATTGGGATTTAAAAGTTAATTCATTATTGGGTGTCAAACGACAGATGGAAGCCCAATTAATGAAGGGTGGAATGGGCCTTGACTTTGCAGATTTTTCTATTAAGCAAAGGATTTTTTCCCCCTACCCTATTATTATTTAGTTTTATAATATGCACATTATTGAAGCCACCTTAAATTTAATTATAATTTTTTTCTTACATCAAATTTTGATACCATATATTTATTTAAAATTTAGTTTCAATATTTGAAATTGTGAAGAATGATGAAGATGCAACTCAACATGATAAGATCATGTGATAAAACTATTTTTTTTCAACATACTATATGTATTCAATATATTTTCCAATTAGATAATTGAAAGGTGACAAAGCAAAATACTTATTTAAGTGTAAAGTTGTTTTCAAAATGATTCAATTATCAATGGTGTGAAAAGATTTATAAAAAATAAAGTTGATGCATCTATCTATCACATTGGAACATAGGCATGTTGAGTGGTAGGAATAAAATTGGAGCAAACAATAAAGGCACAACAAAATGGTGTGGATGAAGAAGTATTTCAAATAATTTAACATCTTAAGGTCTTCATAATTCTTCAAAGACTAATGAGTTAATTGTGAGTGAAGTCTTCAAAATTCTCTAACAAAAGGACTCATTGTCAATATATAGGTTGTGTACAATGTGCAAAATCTCATTCCTCTTGAAAAAATGAAGATGGTTTATAAAAAATGAGTTTATCCTTATGCAATTTAAACCATGCTCCCATGTTCTTACATCCCAATAGAGTTCAAGGTAAACATGGTGCAGTAATATCATTATCTAATATGAAACATAAGGTCTTTCTTGTGATTTGATGATGGTGACATAACCCTAACTCTTCCTACCAAAAGCATGACAAAAGAGAAAAGAGTAAAAAGACCAAGACAATGAAATGGAGGAGGATGAAGACATAGCAATATAGCCTACACCCATAGTGTAACTTAACCTTCATTGTTGAAGAGTGAAAGATTGTGATTAGGGGCTTTTGACAAGGCTTATAGGCAAGCATTCATTGTACCTTGACTAATCGCATGTCAAATCTTACACATAACGTTTCACCAAGATTTTGAGAACAACTTTCTAACAATGGTGGATAAATTGATGGAAAGGCAATAATTGCCAAGTGCACATCACTTGTCTTAGTGATTTACTAATGTTTGCTTGTTTGAATACTTGAAGATAATTAATTGTCTTTAATTTTTGCACTTGATAATGACAAGGAGGTAGTGACATCAAATTGCAAAGATCGCATTGGGGGGGAATAATAGAATTAGACATTGAAGGAATGGCATGTAAGGAACATCTCGCTATGAAGGAAGGTAGTTTGTTTAGTTTTGTTTTGTAGTTATGAGATCCACTGATCGGGGATGCTTCAGATTGTGTTCTTGGTGTCTTTGGAAAGCTCTCGACAAGGAGGGGTGCATGGGCTTGGTTCCATGACGTTTGAACTTGTGGTGCAAAAGTTCTTGAATATTGAATGATTTCTTCATTGAAAGTTAGATTAAATTGTAGCTGAAAATTTAGGAGGAATTGGAATGTGCCTTTGGTGTTGTTGAAAAGATCTTGATGAGCAGGATTTAATGGAATTTTTTGAGTAAGATTTGGATTCAGAATGTGGGAAATATTGATTTTTAAGTGATTTCTGCTGCTGAAAATTCAAATAAATTCCAAAAAACCAGGTTTTGGAAGGAAATATCAGTTGAGGACGTGGTAACACTTGGGCCAACGGCACAGGCCACACTAGTTGATCTTATAACAATTGTGGTTGAACATTTTGGACAAGGATAACTCTCTTCCAGTTGATTTCTTTCTTTTATTTTAGCAAAGTACCCACTATGTCATCAGTTCCACTGAAATGAAAACTGAAATTACAATCCATGGGTCCAGTCATAACCTTGTCAGTGTTGCAATGCAAAGTATTAGACCATCACCTTCATCATGAATTGCAATGACTAGTTGCCCTTACTGATCCCCCACTGACTCACTTAAAGGCGCCCCAAAACAAGTGCACACCATTTCTGGATCTTGTTTTCAGCCAGAAGTCATTTCCACAATGCAAGCAAACAACAATCAGATTAAACTCATAGTTGAAAAAAAATCTACTTTGCAGGAAGATTTCAACCATGGGTGAGCATCTATTTTTCTTGTTGAAGTTCATAAACAGGCACCTCAACATTGTAGATTGATTGACTGATCAAGAAGGAAATGTGGGTTTGTTATTTTTCTCAACAGACAATGATCACAGAAGTTTCGAAACTATGAGTTTGCTGTGGAACCAAGAGTCATTGTATCTCTATTCAAGCAAAATCAAGAGAGGGCTGTGAAATTGTGCATTGCTGAAATCTGAGTAACAACCACTGTTTGCTTAAGATGTTATCACCTAAAAACTCCATAGATCATCACCTGGTTTCTTGGACTTGGTTAAATCAGATTCAAGTGTGTTGGAACTGTTGTTGAATGGAAGAACTGTGACTTCATTAATATTTTGCTCAGTCTCTAGTAGTGACGAGATCTCCTTTTTGACATTGTTGTTGTCAACAGTAAGCCCCTCAGCCTTCAGCTCCTCATCCACTAATTTCCAGAGATCCACATTAGCCCTCTTGGTAATGGGTTCCAGATTGAGATCTTTGGTACAAGCATGGGCTTCAGCTGCATAGGGAGCATCCACTAACACACTGCTGCTGGCATCAAGCTTAAGTCCCTTAATAGTCATCGTCCCAATGTTTACTGCAACACAAACAAGGATAGTAAGAATTCAAGCCAATTGTGCGATCATTGAAACTAAAGTGGAGTTGTTGGTTTTGTGGAATCACTTGATCCTGCAGCTTCTTGATGATCCTGCAGTTGGGTCTCACTGTATAGCTTCCAGAGTGAAACTGGGAGAAAAAAATTCCTTTGGAAAAGAAATATTGCAGGAAGAAGAAATTGAGAGAAAAAAGATTTTGTGGCCTTACCAACAGCATCAAGTCCTACCAAAGATGGGAAGAATTGTTTTATGTAATGTTCAGCTTTGTTATCTGCCTTGAGTGTTTCACACTCAAATGAAATGACCGGTAGCTGCTCCCCAACTCCTTGAGGATTGCCTGTCCCTTGAACTAACTCCTCTTCCCATCTGCATTTTCCCACATTCAAACCTCAGCAGTTGAGAGGTGCTGGATCCAATACTACCAGTCACATTCTAAAAGAAACACATGTGCTCGGGTTTCAAATAATCAAACTGCAAATCAAAGTGCACAATTTGCAGGGATGAAGGAAATTTGGGTGGAGATTGTAGGAAAGCTAAAACTATACCCATGGATATCACAGGCACTGGAGAGGCGAGCTGCATCTAGTCCCCTGCGCTCAACCACAACAGATGTCTCTTTCCTTGTCTGCATTTACACACAAAACATCATCACAAAATACTCCCACAATTGCTTCCACATCTGTAAGAAAAAGAAAAAATTGCTGTCAGTGGTGTTGATCTTGAAGGGAAACTTCTGTTGCAGCAAAATTGCTAAATTGTCCAGAAACATCAAAGAACCTTGAACAACAAGAACTTTTGTTCACAGGATTTCATACTCACACAGCTGTCATATTTCCTCACATCAACTCAACTACTCCTTTCAGTCTGGTCCTTCACCCAAAAAAAATGCTTCAGGAAGAGAGCTAGTATCTGGTTAATAAGATGGTAAGCAACGTTTGGCAACAATGAGACCACCACATCAAAGCAGCCTGAGACCACATCAAAGCAGTGTGACAATCTTTGGCTAAGACATTCGAATTTCTGCCAGTGTGCAGGTTGCAGTTGCTTCACCCATTTTGTGTCTCATCTCACATCATTTCAATGATGAGATTCTTTGGCTTGCGGTTTAGGGTTTAGGGTTGCTGGATTGCCGTGACTCTGGATTGCAGTCTACATTTCAACGTTGGTTGCTTCTCAGGATTTGAGAAAACTGCAGATCATGCAAAACCCTTGGTGGTGCTGGTGCTTTACCTACCTTGGTTTTGCCTCAGTTGCAAAACCTGATCAGTGGAAATGCCTAAAACCCTACTCCTCTCTGTCCAGAAAAAGGCTGCCCAGAGGAAAGAGAGAGAGAGAGAGAGAACAGCAACAAGAGGAAATGCAAGAAGAGCAAGATGAACCAACCTTCCTTCAAGAGTTGAAACCCCACTAAACCCTGAAGCAAGCAATCAAACTAGGGAGAGAGGGAGAGAAAAATGGGGCGAAAAACAGTCAGAAAGAAAACATACAGTAAAGTCCAGGATGGTGAAATTCAGCAACCGGTGATCTTCGCCTCGGCTGCATTCTCTCTCACATGGTATCTCTGCAACAAGTGATTGTGGGATTGTGGAGTCAGAATCAAATGCTAACCACCCATCGCTAAACCCTAAACGACCCAAAAACAAGAGAAAAAGAAAAGAAACCCAAGCACCCACAGTTGATTCCCAGTGAACTTGGTTCTGGAGATGATGATGATGATGCAGCAAATGGGTGGGCGGGCAGGCAGGGATCCATCCTTACCAGTGCCGAAGAGTCCCAAGCAAGTGGAAGATGCTGGGTGAATAAAATGACCCGAGACTGAACCTGAAGGCAACCATGCAAGAACAGCGATTCCCTCCAAATCTCTTCTTCTTTTCTTCTTCTCTTGTTCTTGTTCTTGTTCTTGTTCTTCTCCTCGAACTCCTCTGTCACCCATCATCAGCGTTCCTTCACATTTTCTCTTGATGCAGATCCTTCCTTCAAAAACTCTCTCACCCATTCCTCTCTGTCTTGTTGCAGATCCTTTTTTTTCTGTCAAAATCTCTCAGTCACCACCAAATTCACTTCTCTCTTCTGCAAACTTTTGCTTTCCCTTCAGACACTTGTGAAGTACCTCTGCACTTTGAGAGCATGGGAGGGTATGTGAGGACCATGTCTGTTTTTTGACCTTGATGCATTTAGGTTTTCCTACAAGCGATTTCTTTGGGAATTGGGTGCAAAATTGCTCCAGTTGTTGACATTATTGCAGCATGCATGAATGGGTTCTTCTTAATGTCAGAGGCTGGAGAAGGAGAAGGAAGGAGGAGGAATTCATGTTTGCTGAATCCACCAAAACCCTAAACCCTAAACCTGTAAGTGTCTTTGCTTTGGTTTTTGTTTGGTTTGTTGGATTGTTCCTTTTCGTTTTTTGGTGGAGGAGAAGGAGAGGGAAGGGGTGTGCACGTGCTCTGGATTTGGTGCTTTGGTTTTTGTTTTCTTTGTTTGATTGATTCTTTTGGTTTTTGGTGGAGGAGAGGGAAGGGGATGTGTAAATGACATGTTCTGGATTGGGGAGCATTGTGTGCTGTAACATCATGACTTGCATAAAATGTGGTTTCATCCCTGAATTTGCAACAAACATGATGGGGTTGGTTACTCTGCTAAAGTGGAGTTGCATGTGAGGAGTACAGGGTTTTGGGTTTAAAGGAGCATACTTTGAAGACTGAAAAATTCTGGTGAAAGGAACTATATCGTGAAGTTCAGTATGTAGGTGTGCTATTGCATTCTGAATAGAGAGTGCTGTGCTCAAAGATCAGAATGGACATGTAATCCTCCAAAGAACAACATTTCAAAGAACAGAGTTCTTAGACATATAATCTTCCTCCTCTTCTGAGACCTTTTTGTGTTGTTCTCTCCATTCAACAAAGGCAAACCCATGTACAACAATTCTTTGGTGGGCAAATAAATCCGCACAGTTGGAGAACCTTGCCAACTGGAAATTATTCAACCTGATGGATGTTACAGGATCTGCATTTTCAGCTATTGATTCTCTTCTTATGATCCCTATATCATCGGACCAAAAGAAGATTTTGCTTGTGGTTGCACTTGGGGTATGGAAACTTGAAACTTCCAAAGAAGTAATTATGGTATGCTACAGAATCTACTTGCAAAGAAACCCATGTGGAGTTTTCTCTCTGTAACTTAATTCTCCAGTTCATCTCTGTAACAGTTGATAGTGTTAGTAGAACCAATAATGCAAGGGTTTTTTGCGTTTTGAAGAAACTTCAAATGTGTCCAGAGTTTCTTTCCTTCATTTGTTTATTTGCTAGACAAGATGTGGACGGAACAGGGCCAATGAAAACACATTCAAAGAATAAGCTGTATTCTTAAGAAGTCCTTAGTACACCATAGTACCTTTGCCATTTGAGCAGTAATAGAATTATTTTCAATAAATGCTGATTTTTCTCAAAATCGGCTGCTGCTCGCAATGCTGAAAGTTCTAGAAGTTTGCTTGACATGACAATTGACTGCTTGCCCTAAAGCTTGGTGTTGCAAGTAGTGCAAGATTACTTGGCATTTTTTCTTTTGGCTAACCTCACCCATAGAAACTTCAGGAAATTTTTATTTTTTATTGTCATAGTGAAAAAGGAGAAATTTCACGATTTTATTTTATTTATTTATTATTGTTGAAGTGAAAAAATGAGGGGAAAAAAAAAATTGTCAAGAAGATGCCACAATGGTCAAGGTACTACAGTATTTGTCACCTTTGTTTCTTCGTGGTCAAGATATTACTGTCAGAAACAGCAGCCAGATGACCCTCCGAAGAAGCTACTTAGTTTCAACCAGCAACAAAATATGACATCTAGAAGTGAATAGTATATCTTCCTTTTTTCTTCATTGTCAACAATTTGGGTGTCATGCAGTGTAAACTCTTATATCATGTAGTTAAATTTTCTACATGCTGAAACCCGATTCATGTTAAAAATCTACCTCTATTGACTAAAAATGCACAACACCCAAAAAAAAAAGACAAAAAAAAATTCATGAGAATCACCTGAATTTACTTAAAAAATGATCCTAAAATATAAAAATGCTTCACATCCAGTATTCATTCATGAAAGTCACCTGTACATTAAAAATAAATATTAGGTGATGGTAATCCTAATAGAGGTTCTTGAAGGTGTGTTTTGTGAATGAAGCCAAGTGCAGTGATTTTATTTGTAAAGGTTTGTTTGAGGGTCCATTCCCGCAGGCAGATTCAAAAGCCAAGAACCCAAAGGAGGACTAGAAATTGTAGGCTGAGGAATAACTATTGAGACTATAGGAGGAGGAGCAGTTTCAGAAGCTTCCACAAATCCAACAGAAAAAAAGCTATTGGCCTCTGTTGCGGGTGGGTCCACCTGACGCTGCTGCGGTAGAGCTCAAGATAGACACTCCACCCAAAAGCTTAGTACTTGCCTCTTGACTTAGGCCCACCGAGGAGTTGAACATGCTTGAAGTCTAACTAGACTAGACCCTCTTAGATCAAAGAATGTCCTTAATGCGAAATGCCCAATTCACCAAAAGCTCATTTGTCTCCTTCTCAAGATTATGTTCCTTGTTTTCTGACAACACAGATTTTCATCATATTCCATGATTGCATGAGATTCCATGATATGTGCTATTACATGACATATCATCAAATCTCATGCACACGTATCATGCACACACACCTGAGAACATTCACAGTTTGTAATTTGTTTCAGACAAATTTATCTCGAGATGAACCCAACAACTACAATCTGCAGAACATATGTGCTCATTGCAGAATTTGCATACACACCCATGGCAGAATTTGCATATTTGCTGGTCATTGCAGAATTTGCAGTTCTGGATTTCAGAACTGCTTTGCACTACAATCTCATCAATGTCAAAGTCATATACACTGTAGTTGAGAACTGAAACCAAAATTTTACCAATGTACAAATCAAATCTCCAATCGGGATTTCTCAAATAGTAGCAACATCTTAAATCTGTATCCTACTCTTTCCTTTACAAAAAAAAACAAATTCACAAATGTCCTCCTCACCATGAATTTTTTTTCCCTCTCATAGCAAAAATGGACCTGCATGCATTATAAAACAAGTTATTGATGCAAGCGCTAATGGATTTCCTCAGTGGCTGTATGATTTCATTTCCCTTCAGCAGCTATTGATGATGACTTCTCTGTGTCTCTGTCTGTGTCTCCATATCTCTCCCTTTTCAGTCACATTATGCAAGGCTCCCACAAGCTATCATCGTTGCTGAGAAAAGCCATACTACTATGTGATGGCTGTAAGTTCCCTCCCCAAGCATGATCTCCAAGCAACGACACCTGCATCTCATGCCGCAAATCATCGCTGTCGGGTGTGTAGTCTGGAAATGGGGAAAACAAATTTTCTAGTGGGGAGGAGTAGCCACCACAGTGGCTGCTGCCGCTGCTGCTAATGGAACTGAGTTGATCTGTGTTTGTGTACTTCAAGCTACTTAGATTTGCCATTAGGGTGTAATAAGGGTCCTGATCAGCAGGAGCAGCAGCAGCAGCAGCAGAATCCAAGACAGTTGTTGCTGCTGCTGCTCCTCCTCTAAGAGATTCCCCACTAATACTTTTGTTGAAGTAGCCTGAATCTGAATCATTACAGTTGAACGATGCATCATTTCTATAAAGCCCTGAGCTGGATTCTGAATGCGCTAATTCAATACATGTGCTGTTGTTCCACGATGATGAGTAATTCTGCTCAGCTAAAGAACTTGCATCGGTACTGAAATCGGTGGAGCAAGTTGAAGGCATGTTGTAGTCGCTGACCATGATGCCTAAAGGGTTTGAATTAGACCTGACTGGAAGATGATGATGTGGTGGAACTTGCGTGATCTCCCTTGAGGTTGCACCGGCTACTACCATTTGTGGTATACTGTGACCAGGTGGTACTAGACTTGCCTGTGATTTGTGATGATTCAAGTCTTTGTGCAGTCCTTTGCTTGTTGAAAGAACACTATCTGGCGAGCTTGGGTATAAGGGTGCTTGGCCCTGAGCTGCTTTCACAATATTCTCAAGAGTTGGCTCCCAGCTTGATCTTGCAGCTGCAGCAGCTTGTCCTGGATCTGGAATCAGGGAGCTGCTGCGATCAGAATCTTCCTCTGAACTGAAATTTCCAAAACTCAAGGCCTTGGATTGATTGGCTTCTGTGGAGTTGTGGGTGGCAGTCCTCATGGTGGAGTGGGTGGCCATAACTTGAGCAGTCCTCGTCATGGTGGAGAGTGGGTCCTGTTTGATTTCCTTGATCTCATGAAACTGTGGTGGACTTGTCAAACTGGAAGGACATGAATTATTTTGATGCAGGACATGGGGGGTTTCTTCTTCTGGCTCCAGAGAAGATTCATCTTTGGGGGCTTGATTGACATGCGAAGAAGAATTCTCTTGTGCCAGAGAAGTTGTTGAAGAGGTGGAGAAGAAGGGAAAGGATGGCAGCTTGTGCTTCCCAGAGGGGTCAAGCCCCATGCTCTTGAGCTTGCGCTTCAGATGCGTGTTCCAGTAATTCTTGATCTCATTATCTGTACGCCCAGGTATTCGACCAGCAATCAGTGACCACCTGCATTACAACATCAACAGCCAGGGCATATGCGTTGCAATCAGTTTGCTCAAACCCCATTGCCAGGCATCATCATGAAGCTCAAGATTGTCTTATCATTCTTTGGAGTTGCAAAGGCTGGAAAAACGCAAACTAAGAAAATTTGCACAATTGATTTGCAAATTGCAGCAGGCAGCAGTACATCACTAATCATCTCACAAAGTTCACTACTCCCACAGACAATGATACATATGTCTTCCTGATTGCACCGACGTGGTTCTCAATTCTAGCCTCAATTCTTCACTATTCTGGTTAAGAATTGTGGAGCTGCTGCACCATGACGACATTGATTTCTTCACAGAATCCTTTTTTGAGAACTTCTTTTATTCATGAACAGTGCGTTCAATTTCTATCAGAAAAACTGAAGCGGAATAATCAACACCAAGGTGGGTCGGAAGGATTATCACTTCCAAGACCGCCAGTAATGAATGCACAGATTCTTGCTTGCAGAAGCAAATTTAGGAATCTCAACCAAGAAAAAATCGGAACCGAGGAAAAGAACTGCGAGCGATGTAATCTAGAGAAAAGGAGGTCGTACCGGTTTCCTAGCAGGGAATGCAAAGTAATGATGAGATCGTCTTCATCAGGGGAGATGTTGCCGCGCTTGAGATTGGGGCGTAGGTAATTGATCCACCGCAACCGGCAGCTCTTCCCGCATCTTGCCAATCCTGCAGGAGAAAGAAAGAAAATGTTTCAATGACAAGATCAAGATCCTGCAGTTCCTACAGTAGTGCCCTGGAAACCTCGAAGGACATAAGATCAAATGTATCTACGGAGGAAAGTCGCACACGAGCGCCTTGCAGAGCGTCTTTAGACTGAATCTGAGCATAAGATTGCAGCGACGATTGATGCGCAATTTGACATCAGTAATATCATGGACGCGCAAATTCGAGTCACTGTAATGTTTCTTTGCAAATCCAGTACGGGATTGTTCCGGCCAAGCTTATCACGAATCAATTGTGAAGAATCTGTATCCGACGACCTGATGCTCTATCCTTTTGAAGATATGCATCGATCATGTGAGTTACTTCTGTGAACGCGAGAGGAAAACAGAAACAATCTCTCCTAAATCGATTCTAAACGAAGAAAAAGGGAAGGACGACGCTCGACTTCTTTGGAAGAGAAAAAACGACGGAAGAAATCCTACACGAACTTGGCTCAATTGTTGTAGCTATGATTCTTCTTGATCGATCTCAGAAGTCCTCACACAGAATTTTTGACTCTCGACACCAAAGTAGAATTACGTAGAACTTCGCATATAGAGAGAGCTCTAATTTCTTCGCCTGAAAAGCGCCGCAAAGAGGAAAGAAAACACGGTAATATGTGCGCATGCTCGAAGCTCGACAAATGTGGAGTCAATCCCCGCAGACACGCATTCTACGGAGCTCGATACAATGATCGGAATTAATCCTCACTCTCACTCAGGTTGTGAAAGTCTTTTGAAGCTTGCTAGATCTGCTGCAGCAGGCTTCTAGATCTAATGGAGCGTTGTTACCAGAATTCACGCAGGCTTCAGAAGACTAAGTCCATAGATAAATCGCAATTTCGTTTTGCGGCAACAGAATGATGCACCTGACAGCACTAATTTGTCACAGCGCTACTAGTGGACAAACTTGCTTCTAGTCTCTAGAGCAGATGAGAGACGTTCTTGCACATCATGATCACGTAGCTCTGCATGTTCCTTTGCTTGGATATATACGTAGATGTTTTATTACCTGCTGCTTTCGGTAGAGTTCGCCAGGATCCTTCCCCATGCGCTTTGATGTAAGCTGAGAGAATCGTATCCTCTGCTTCAGTCCAGGGTCCTTTGTTGATCCTCTGCTTGTCACAACACGGAGCTCGTCCCATTGTAGCCGAAGCTTCAAACGACGGGCCGGCTACGTCGATCACAGAATCACCTGTTTAATATATCTCCAAGCTTAGCTCAATCTGCTAGATGCAGAGCTGCAAAGTACGAACGCATGAGCACGAACGCAGCAGGACTCAGGAGGAGGATCTTCAACCTGGAACGACAACAACGTACTATCTAGATATATAATCCAGGACTCTGAAATCATATCAACCTGACTCTAGAGAGCTGGATCGCGTAGTATTCTTCACAGCAATATATGTCGTATTCATCGGCTTGGATTATCCTACCGCCTACCAGAGTGTCTTGGACAAATTGATGATCCTTGCTGCACACAAGCAAAATGATCACCTGCAGTTCCCGGACAGTTTCCGCTGCTGATGGAAACTGTTCTGCATCTTTCAAGGCCATAACAGTATGTATATATATGTCTAATCTTCAGCGCAAACTTCGAGGTCCTTTAGAACTAATACTTTTGAAACTGCCACAAAGCACTAGAGCGAGAGAGAGAGATACATGTCGCCAGAAGATCGATCGTACAGCTCCGGATGCGAGCTATTCCCGCCATTGAGAGCTTTCCTGGAAGCCATCTTCTGGTTTCCAAGGATCTGTGTCGAGCCGCCCCTACATCGATGCTCGCAAAAAGCACATGAGGAGCAAAAGATCATGACGACATTTGTATGTCACAATTTCCCCCGCTCTCTCCTAGTCAGGGGACAAGGAAAAAAAATGGGAAAAAAGGAAAAAAGAAAAAAAAGAACAAAAACAAAATCCTGAATAAATATATAACACGATGGTGATGATCACCACAACCAATCCATCAGCAACTACCTCTCCTATTACTCACGAAACTCCCTAAGCTATCACTGTCAGCAGCTTTAATCTGTCGCTCGTTCGCGGCTCCGCTCGCACAGCCTAACGACAGCTGTGGCTGTGGCGAGTGATTGTGAAGGAGGCCGACTTGCCATGACATACATACACATGTATCATCATCCTTTCTCTGCGCCACTTTCTCGTGCGCCTTCTTCTGCCGGAGTCATCATCATGTGCATTGTGCTGCGCAAAAAAGAAAAAAGAAAAAAGAACGAAACAAAAGAAAACACAAAAAAAAAAAAGAGAAAAAAAAAGAAAAGCTTGCGGCACGAGAAAACCAAAGTCGAAAGAAATAGATTCTTCTGGCGACTACTGCTGCCTGCAAATGTGCGATGATCACGGGTTCAAACTTTTGCACTGACGCATATTAACACACCGACAGTCAATTTTTTTACTGATTCTCAAGAAATCACAATAGTTAGCAGTCGGAAGAAGAATCTTACGGAAAAAAGACCACGTCGACGACGACGACGACGACGACGACGACTAGTGCATTGAGTCAAAGAGCATGAAAGGGGCATGAAAAGCTCCTTGTGAAGACTAAATGAAGGCAACGACAGCCCGGGCAGCCCCATCGTCAAAAGAGCTGCAACTGCAACAGCAGCACACCTTTGCACACAATAGCAACAGCACTAACAGTACTACCGATATGCAGTTTTGAGTTTTTATTCTTCCCTTTTTTGTTTTTTATGGCGAAATTTTCATCATTTTGGGAACAAAGAAAAGGGCGCAGCAACAGAGTAGTTTTCATTTTTATTTTTCTAAGTTGTTGCTTTTGCATTAGTGGCGAGCATCCCAAGAAAGATGTGGCATTAAATGGCAACCAGTCTTTAATACTTGTCCCAAAAAAAAGAATTTCTGTCTGTAGCTTCGTTACCTGTTGCAATGGGGAATACAACTGCGGTGAACCTGACGCAAAACTGTTTTATTTTCTGACAAATTTCTTTTATAAAAAAAAAGAATCTTGTGACAATAGAGATATCTGTAAAGGCACCCTGTCTTCACCCTGTCTTTGGGCCTCCTTTCACCCCCTAACCCCTCTTTTGGTGGTATCCGCAAAGTAAGAAAATTTTATTAAACCTGAGTATGAAATGCTGGAACTCAGTACATTTAATGTACAAAGGTTCGAGAGGAATTATAGTAGCTGTGCAGGTAGTAGCAGTGGAGGTGCTCAAGAAAAAAAGAAAGACAGGGTGAAACTCAGGAAACCATCAAAATTGATTACGGTTCTCAAAAATTAATTTACCAGTTCTGTTATGTAATTGCAATTCTCAAATTTTTTAAAAAAATTCAAATAACTGGTGATAAAACTCTGGATTATTTCATAAAATCATAAGTTCTTTAAGATTTTCGAAATAACCAGAACCCACAATTCTTTGAACCTGGAGTATTAAAAAAAACCAAAACCAACAGTTCTTTAAAAATTCAGCCAACTGCACACTGATATTTATTTGTATTTATGAATTCATATAATAAATCTAAATAATTGATCAATATATAAATTTACATATAAAAAATTTAACCATATCTTCAAATGCTTCTTTCTAATATAGATACTGTGGAAAAGATGTCAGTATTAAATAGAATGTTTTATTTTCCATGACTAATTTCCTTATCTGTTGCCACTAAATTCCCCCATCCCAACCAGTGTTCTCTTTTTTTCTTTTTCTCTACTGCAAATTTTCGCAACTTGGTGAATTTTTTTCAGAAAATGAAAAAAACGAAAATTTTGTGATCTTTAGGGGTGTTTTTTCGCCATTTTTCAAAAATAAAAATAATTAAATTAGTCACATTTGGACCTAGCCACTTCCCAAGGCACCACTTGTAGCAGCACTTACAACTCACCTAGGACAATCGCCATTTGATGCTAATTAATGCTGGGGATCCTTGTCAGCAGACATTTTCAAGAAATTTGGAAAAAAAAGGGGGTGATCTCAACATTGTTGTTTATTAGTCTACCTAGTTTATTTGGTTTCCTATTTCCCATCCATTAGGTTATTTTGCACTTAGAACTAGTTACTAATTATCATCAGCATTGTCCTCATCATCGGTATGTAATTAATTATTATATGTATGGAGTTGTGTATGCAAAGCAAACGCCCATCATCAACCTTGATCTACATATGTAAGTGACCCCACCCCTTCATAGTACGTCATTGTTCATTCCTTCTTTGGGATAAGCATGGGGCAATAGTATGCTAGATGGCCCAACTTAAATAATCATGATAGAAACTAAGTACCCATTTTGATGTTAAAATTCCCCAAATGAGGCCAAACTTCCCCTTCACGTGTAGGAAGGAATTGTCAACTCTAAACAGGTTCTAGAGAATTGGGTGGACTCAAACTTTGTACTATTTTCTTAAATAATACATGTTGAGTAGGCAATGTTGATTAGTACATTAATATGTTGATTGTGTGTCCTTTACGGCAAGTTAGTCAAATTACATTGTGTAGCTTCTCTACTTGTTTCTATTCTACTAGTGTGGCCTGTGCTGTTGGCCCAAGTGTTACCATGTCCTCAACCGATTTTTCCTCCAAAACCTGATTTTTTGGAATTTATTTGAATTTTCAGTGGCAGAAATCACTTCAAAATCAATATCTCCCACATTCTGAATCCAAATCTTACCAAATAAATTCCATTAAATCTTGCTCATCATGATCTTTCTAACAACATCAAAGGCACATTCCAATTCCTCTGAAATTTTCAGCTACAATTTAATTTAATTTTCACTGAAGAAATCATTCAATATTCAAGAACTTTTGCACAGCAAGTCCAAACACCATGAAACCAAGCCCATGCACCCCTCCTCATAGACAGCTTTCCAAAGACACCAAGAACACAATCTGAAGCATCCTGGTTCAGTGGAACTCATAACTACAAAACAAAACAAATTACCTTCCTTCATAGATAGATCTTCTGATCAATTGTTAATTGATCTCTAAGATGAAAGGGCATAAACAAACCCTAACTCTATCCCCTCCACATAAAAAGAATAAAATACTGCAAAAGATGATTTTACAAGTGACATGTTATTTGGGCTAACACGTGATAAATGCTTTGACATACCTTACCTTAGGAATAAAATATCTTCAACTTTTTAAGATTTTGTTTTAACTTAAGATGAAATAATGAGATTAGTTTGACCTCCTGATTTCAAAAAATTAGAATATCCCCCCTCTATGATTTGGGTGTCATCTAAAATTTTTACCTAGGAGTGTTGCCTTGTCCAGGCTCTGGTGTAAATTTTAAGGTATCTGGATCAAAGGTTCATAATTTTGTTAAAATTGAATTTGAATTTTATTGTGAAATTGTCTCTTGTTCAATGTGAAGCTCAAACCTCTATTGAGTTAAATAAATTTGTTTAAAACCATATAATCTTTTTTTTTTAAAATTGTTTCACCAAAACTTTTTTTGTAGTTCTAACACAAAGAATTCTCATTATGTCAAAGAATTGATGATAGATGATTACGAACCCATTCACTCAACCCTCAATGAGAATTTATTAGTTATCCTTCTCCCAGAAAACAAACCAAAAAATTCAACCTTTCTCCCCCCCCCCTTGCACAAAAAAAAAAAAAGTGGGCCTATTCCTTGCCTCCTTTCATTGCTCACAAGAACTTTTTTTTCTGTTTATTGTGTTTGTCCTCAATTTTCTCCTAAACTAATACCCCAGGTCCATGAGCATGGTACCTTTATTTATCCTAGACTAACACCCCAATTCCATGAGCATTGTAGCTATGTAAACAAGTTATAAGTTTCAGTTGGTTGCAATGAAAATGAAACTAAACTTGATCTTGAACAAAACCAAGCTCCAAATATTTTAAGAAGTCTCTACAATATTTCAGAGGTTTTATAATTAAAACAAAATGCTCTCAAAACTACACCAAAGACTTTATCAGAGAAAACCAAAACTAAAAACCAAAGGTTTCAAATTCAAGAAGTGGACAACACTGGTCCGAACAACTCTGAGTAAGGTTAAATGAAATTTAAAATATCGCTATTATCCCTAGGTGTGAATCCAGCTGAAGAAGGTGCCAAGTGATTAGGGTTTAGTCTAAGATTTAGGTCATAGGCTTCAATTTTCTGAGATGTAGCTCATAGTCTACTCTTTTTTCTTATGCATGATGGTAACTAGATGCAGGTAGATGGTTAACACCAAGGTAAGGGTTAGTGGGTTGTCATCAGGTAGATAGGAAAACCAGGAGCAGAGCTAACAACCATGGTTAGCTACTAGGGAACTGGAACCCAATGGAAAAGTGTTTCCTGTCCACTCAACATTCATCCCTAGTGTTGCTCTTTCGGCTGTGGGTTCACTTTGGCCCCAACACATGTATGGAAAGATCCAGATAAACCAAAAAACTTGCTTATCCTTGCACCATCAGCTCTGCCAAAACAAGTGTCAATTGGGAGTCAATTTGGAGTCTCTTATATCTTGGTTTGTCTTCTTTGCGTTTGGACACACAATCAACCATAAAAGTGCATTTCCAGGGTCCCGCATATGCAACAAATTGTGTTACAAATTATTAAGAAATTTGACGCACATGGAAAAAGATGATGAAAGAAACATTTATACAACACACAAATGTCAGATGGCGGCTGCTTGCCGCCCATGCACGGCTGACTTCGCTTGCTTGCATCTTCTTCTTGCCAAAGCAAACCATGATATCCATTCTTCAACCATTAATAATTTCTCATCATTCGCCGAACTCATACATCCCAAGTAAGTACATCAAAGAAGTAGTTGTGTGTCTCTTCGGAGACATCTGATTTTAAAAAACAAGGGAAGCATTTGTGCAATCCTCAATTTCTCCAGAAATTTGCCTAAGGGAGGACAAAGGGCACAATTGAATGAGCACTTGCTGGGCATGGTTTCTGAGCACTAATTAGATGGATGAAATAATTTCATGAGTTGTTTAGTTTGTTGGCCTTGCCTACCAAGGTGAGGATATTGTGTTTAGACTCATTATCTGAGAGTATAGTAGCTTAAGGGATTTTGGCCCCTAGGTAATAGGTCTATTTTTATATGAGGATTTTTGAAAGATGATATTTTGGGCTTGTGTTGAAACTTGCAATCAGTTATTACATATAGTAAAGGACGTCGAGACGTGAAGCATCATTTCATCCATCTGTCCCGTCATCCATCCGTCCATCCTGTCATGATCTGTTTACTCCGACCGAAAATAGCTCCTGGAGGGCCTGTCATGTGTAGCATTTTGAGCATTTGCCTTTCCTGTTCTTCCTTTCTCATCTCAATCAGGAAAAGTTTATGAAAAAAAACAGGAAAAAAAGAAAACATGTTTATGATGGAAAAACAGAAAAAATACATATTACTTTTTTTTTTAAAAAAACCTATAGCCTACCCTACCTAGACAATATAACTGGTGGTTTTCAAGGTGAGTATTTGAAAACTGACCTTTATGCATAATTTATTATTTTTTTAAAAACCCAAGTAAATTGATAACCAGGGGTATTACTTTGACAATGAAATTGTTAACTCATGAGTCTAAACTTTTCAAAAAGATTGATACCTTATGTGATCCAAATTTTTAAATAGTATTATTATTTACTATTTTTCCCCTCAAAATCACTTCTTTTTCAATTTTTCAATTTTTAATTTCACTTTTCTGCGAAATTTTTCCAATAAATAAAAAGGGCTGGGGATGACTATTCAGGCTGACCTGGTGTTTAATTGAGAGCCAATTGCACTTGCTGCTGATTTTGTCATTCTGCAACTACATCCCTACTCTTAATGTCAAGAAAGGGGTCCTCTATGGCCGGCCTACAAATTTCTCATGGGGC
>Ga0116231_10002576_pt1 | contig 37906 bp, 27 predicted proteins | sample S1TSphgellanicum_2_FD_89695 | JGI IMG/M metagenome (GOLD analysis project Ga0116231, IMG submission 89695) | Host-associated microbial communities from peat moss isolated from Minnesota, USA - S1T2_Fd - Sphagnum magellanicum MG | ecosystem: Host-associated > Plants > Peat moss > Unclassified...
ATTTTTATTCTTTTTAATTTAATGTTTTTTTTTTTTTTTTTTGAAAGAAAAATATTGGATATTGATGTGCTTTTGTTTTTTTTTTTTGACCTATTGTTTGATTGTATATATATTGTTGCACTTTAAGAGGATGTGGCACACAAAAGAATGAAAGGCAAATGTTGCCAACGCCATTAACAAGGTATGAAACTTCAAAAAATTAAGATTTTAACATCAGTGCATCCCCACCCTACTAATGGAAGTGATCCCAATCACTAACCATTCCACTCAAATTTTGAGTGGAATGCACTTACCCCACTATAGTGGTTTGGTAGTGGTTTTGGATGTTCCTAGTGATTAAGGTCCTATGGCAAAGGACACATCATTGCACAACCACCATGCATGCCCAAACCACTACTATAGGCCCTAGGGAACCATTCTTTAAAGTTTAAACAAGTGGAATGGTCAATTTGGCATTTTCATTCCCCCTTTATTAATATTTTTGATGTTTAACATATTATTACTTTCACACTTTAATTCCATAAATTGATTTACATTATCATTTATCATGGTAGGGTGTAGTATGGGCCATGTTCAATATTGAGTGGTGAGATTAATGATGACTGTATCCTAAATATGACATTATTAGTGACTTTGGAGATCACTCCTATAAATTATTCCATGCACCAACCTAGTGTAATATGTGTTGCAAGGTGTTCTTAAGCATATGGAAATGAATGGAAATCTTGTTGTTTTGACACAAGTGACATACAAGTGATCCTAGGTGCACTTATGGAGAATTACCCCATATAGATGTGGGATGCAAATGTTCATTACCTCTAGACTCCAAATGCCAATTGAGAAAGTTCAAGTATGTGTGTCGTTCATGGAAAGGTATGGGATCTCATAACTTTAAGGTGAATGCCATTAACATGTTTCATGGAATTGTAATTATAAATGATGCAACCAGATTGTTCAATGGGAATTGTTAGCTTAGTACAAATTATGCACACTCACATGTACACATAACATTATAAAGTTTTAAATTCATAAAACTTGGAATTTCATCCCACGGTTCAATAGGTAATGTCTTGTTATGGGAAGTTTTAAAATTTCATTACATGTTGTGATTGATAGGGGTTAAAAGGAGCAACACACAAGGCAAAGGAAGAGGTGAAATGTGCAAGCATGAATATCAAAGGTACCATCTAATCTAAAAGGTCCATGTGCATGTTTGAACATATTTTTAACAAATTTCAAAATACAAGGCTAGCATATATGACAAGTAAAGCCTATGGCATTAAGACTAGGTGTAAGTGATTTGACCTTAATGATACAAGCCCAAATGATGCACAAACCTCATGTCGAGTGAAATAAACTTGGTTTAAATGACATAAATCTCAAATATACTTAGTGAAACATGCCTAATTGACACAAGTCTTAATGACATAGACATAAATGACATATGTTAAGTGACACATGTGAGGTTTATTGGCAAACGCCCTAGTGACATATAACATTAGTCAAACCCAAGTGAAAATATAAACTTGAATGACATAGGTGGAGTGAAATGCACCTTATTGGCATAGGCCATAACGACATATTACACTAAGCCCAAGTGTAGTAGGAAACCCATGTGGTGTAGGCCTTAGCGGCATAGGCACCAATGATGTATTACACCTTAGTGACATAGGTTGAATGACACATGTCATAGTGATATAGACCTATGTCCTGATGATAAAGGATGAGTGAAAGATGACCTAATGATATAAACCTAAGCCCTAGTGATAGAAGTTGAAAGACACATGTTGTAGTAATATAGACCTATGTCCTAATGATAGAGGATAATTGAAAGAGAACTTAAATATATAGAACTAGGTCCTAATGATAGAGGTTGAATATTACACCTTAGTGACATAGGCCCTAATGATCTATTACAATTTAGTGACATGAGCTATAGTGATGTAGACTAAGGTCTTAGTGATAGAAGATGAATGACATAGGACCTAGGTCCTAGCGATAGAGGTTGAATGACATATTTTTAAAGGCATAATTATTGGACCCTTGGTTGGTTTTTTACTATTTATCATAGTCTAATAGTGCAAAATTACCAAAAGTAGATCTAGATTTAAATGTTTGAAAAGCCATTCTATCCATTGATGTAGGTTGTGGTTGATTTGATTCATCCATCAAGTGGTAGGTTAAAATGTTTTATAATGTGGGAATTAGGTATAGTTTGAGTTTAACTAAGAAGAATGGGATTTAAATTGAGTTTGCAACGACTATTTTAATTTAGGAAATAATTTTTATGGTAGTGGTAGTTGAAAGGAAAAGTGGAGAAGAAATAGGATCAAAGCGGTGTGTTAGCCACCATTTACCTTGGCGGTGCATGGCTACTTGAAGGAATAGGATTCTAAAGTTGGAAATAGGAGGGCGAGAAAAAAATGTTTGTGTTTGTGTATATGTGGATGTTTGTGAGAGAAGGAAAAAAGACTTGAAGTAGAACCACATGGCTACGACAAGATAATTCTAGTAATAGAAGTGATTCTAATAATGGAGGCTACAATTGTACTTGGATTTGGTTTTAAATAAGGGTTTTGTTTGGGCCTCAATGAAAAGAAGTTGCTATTCACACCCTATTGGACATACTATATATTGCCTTGCAAGTCATTTTTCTAGCTTTTATTTGTTGTTGTAGGAAATAGTTAACTTGCTGAAATTTTATTCATAGAATACAATAGCCCTTTTTCAAGCTATAACTTTGTGATAGTAGCTCAAAACACATTGCCATTTATTCCAGCAGTAGTGCAATGGTGAATCCAATGTCCATTCCAATGATGGGGTAACATTGATGTTATATGGCCATCCCATTTAACAATAATAATACATATATGTTTTCACCAATATAATTGTGTTTATGGTGGTTTCAATCATCTTATGATGCTTGAATCCATATATACATGTTAGATTTCTCATGACTAAATCAATGTCTTCAAATGCATCCCTTGAATTTCCGTGGTACAAATACATTCACAAATAAATTACACATGGTTTTAAGGCACTATGGAAAATTTCACATAATGCACATTTTGTATGACATGTTGCCCATATGTCCATCCCATGCACTTGAGATTTCTTGGGTTTCAATTTAGTTCCATTAAAATCTAGCATGTAATTATAGTTGTATGTGACATACATATAAGCAAATTAAATACTTAAAATTTATTTTTTTACATAATCAATGGTGAACATGCCCACTCACCCTCCACTCAAACATCCAAGAAATGGGCAATATCACAATTGCCTTCCATTATAAGCCTATATGGTGGAATGACATGAGTCACATTCCACTTAATTATGTAATCTAGAAGATGACATAATCATGGTGCCTTTCACTATAGTTGACATATTGTATACTAATACAAGCCCCATTCCACTTAAGTAGTGAAGAAGGTAGCATTGTCATGGTTGCCTTCCACTATAGTCTATGTATGGTGGAATGGCATGAGCCCCACCCACTTAGATAGTCAAGAAAGTGACATTGTCATGTCACTTTCACTATAGTCCATGAACAATGGAATGGGGCAAGTACCATTTCACTCAAATTGGATTTGAATGGAAGTGTGTAGTGGTGTTGGACCATGTTTCATAATAGTGTGCATAGATAGATAAAAGATTACAACACACAATGAGGGTATTCCATGGAAAGATAAAAGCTCAAAAAGAAAAGATGAAGGGATTGCACAAAAAAATAAAATAATAGAAACACAAGATGAGGGTATTGCTAGAACCAAGTGTTGAAATTTGCATAAAATGAAGCTAACCTTAAAAATATCAATATCATTTACAAAGCCTTAAAGTATTACCAAGAGATTTAGACCAAAAAAATGCCACACCCACCTTCTCACATGGAGAAGGAAAGTGGGGCAAAAGTTTAAGAACCACAATTAATGAAGGTATTGCAATCACAAATTGGCAAAAAAAAAACCCACCCATCCTCTCAAATAGAAAGGATTTGTAGGGCAATAGATTATAACTTAAGTTCAATATGTCACTTGCATCAATATCAACATGTTTTATGACATGCTCATTTTCATTATCTTGTTCTAGCACTAAAAAAAAGGTTACATTTTCTTGTTCAACTATCATCTCAATAGTTTTAGGCAAATCAACCTCAATTCTAACAACATCTGCTATAGATGTTTTTCCAACTTCAACATTCATTTGCATTTGCTCCTCATTCATCTCATTTGAAGCCAATGCACCAACATTTTCAACACTCACTTGCACTTACTATTGCATTTCCCATCCCTCCAAATATCCTTCATTCATGACACATCCCATGCCATCTACAAATTCAGCTAAGGCTTGTTCTTCTCCACTAATCCTTATTTCTTTCAAGTTTCCATTTACCAAAGATGTAAAAACCTTAAAACAAAATAAGAACCACCACCAACTATTCATTTCAAACTTTCTTACCAACATTAGAAAATTAAAAACACCCACACCAATAGTTGTAGCTACCAAACACCATTTTCTAAAGGCAACAATCGATGAAAAGAGGACGAATCGTGGTGGTGGTGTTTTTACACATAACAACAAAGAAAAAAAAAACCATGGCCATGGCCCTGGACTTGTCAAGATCATCGAACTCCTCTTTGTGTAATTGTGCAACAACAAAACAACAAACCATGACAACATGCTCCATTACGCCAAAATATGGCATCTATGATTAGACTAATACAACTACACATGGCATAAATGATTAAAAATGGCATAAGCAACTGGTTTAATTTGACTAGAAATGGATAAACAACTAACCTAATAAAAAAGGACCAATCATGGATGCCATGTTTTGGCATAGTTGAGCGCATCATAGTCATCGTCCTTTTCATTGTGATTTGCATTGCATTACAACATAAAAAATAGAAAACAACAATGTGAAAACATTTTTGCATCATCATCCTCTTTGCGTAACTGTGTTGTAGCAAAACACTAAACAACATCAATGCGCGACATGCCCTCCTCCTCCTCCTCTTTGCGCTTTATGCTGAATTGCAGCAAAAAAACCAAACAATGATGCAGGACACGGGAATGTTCCATCATTGTCCTCTCATGCAACTATGTTGTAACAAAACAAGATATGATGATGATGGCTTGAGCATGTCATCCTTCTCCTTTTTGCATTTTAAGGTGAGTTGCAACAAAAAAAAACGACATGGGGATGTTTTCGCATCATTGTTCTCTTCGAACAGTTGTGTTGTAGCAAAACAATAGATGATGATGATGCATTTAAATGTGTTGTTCTCATCCTCTTTGTGCTCTTCGGCGAGTTGTAACCCAAAAAAAAAATGATGACGTCAAAATGTTTTCATGTTGTCGTCTTCTTTGCACAATTGCGATACAACAAAACAATAGATGATGATGATACGATTGAACACATCATCGTCCTCCTCCTCTTTGTGCTTTACACTAAACTATAACCAAAAAAACGATAATGCAAAAACACTCATGCATCATCATCCTCTTTGCGCAAGTGCACTGCAACAAAACAATAGATAACGATGACAATGTAAGAGCATGTTATCATCCTCCTCCTTCTTCTCTTTGCGTTCTTTGTTAAGTTGTATTTTTAAAAAAAGAAAAAACAACATAAAAACATTTTCGTGTCGTCATCCTTTGTGTAGTTGCCCTGCAACAAAACAAAAAATGAAAATGATGCGCTTGAGTGCATCCTCCTCCTCTTCGCACTTTAAGGTGAGTTGCAACAAAAAAAAAAGAAAAAATGACAAAGGGAGGGGAGCTTACCTTGTAGCACACTCTACAAAGCTCCACGCAAATGAAGCTCCTCCAAGCCTATCTCCGCACTCCTTTCAAGCTTTAGAGACTCAAAGCTTTACAACCTTAAACCATGGTCCCACTAAATCTCAACTGTTGGTGATGGAGGGGAGAGCAAGCACAAAAAAAGGGTGAGTAGAATGAGAGAGGTAGATGGGCTGGTAGGAGGAAGAGCGGTAGGTCAGTTGGAGGGGTAAGTAGGAGTTCCAAAAAAAAAATGGTGTCAAGGGTGACGGGAAAAAAAATTAAACCAAAGGGAGCCCAGGAGAAAAAAAAGTGAGCTCCCAAAAAAAAAAGTCTGAGGAAAAAAAAAGTACTGACCAAATAAACTGACCCCTGGGGGACACTTCATCCCATCCATGAAATCCGAGAACAGGATTTTTTGGATGGTGCACTGGTGGGTGCTGGGTCACTCAAGCCCATCTTGTGCTATTATGATGGGTGACTAGTGGTCACCCCTCTCAAAAGCCTCTATGCATTAGGGTGTTCAACATTCCAGTTTTGTTCACCCTCCACTAATTTGTATTCGTGTTTTTTGATAAATTGGGAGCATATTCACCCATTATCAGCATTTGGGCCACAAATTGTACATCTCACTTCTAGGAGCTTCCAGTTTCTCAAGCCCCACTGGTGAATCTTAAAAGTGGAACTGAAAAAGGTGGCAAACTGTTAATGTCAAATCACGCAAACTAATCATTATGATTGGCCAATCAGAAATTGAGATCAGTAGTCAAATCGTAATTATTAGACTCTTGCGAGGTTCTTGCAGGCCCCCAAAAGATGTGCATTTTTTCAAACTCGGCCTACCTAGTCTCCCAATGGGTCCATTGGATGGGACTACTACATCTCATCCAAGATTATCAATGCAAAGCAATTTATTCCTTGCCACTAGGGATGCTCTGACATATTAAGTCTCATTTTGATGGTATTTTTAAGCGCTCTGGGTCTAGAGTTCAAGGTCTGACTTTTTGTGATGTGCATGGGTTTCTTTCTTTATCATTTTATCTCTTATTCAAGTGGACGTGTAATAGGCCATACCATCTCCATGATTCGTGTGACAATCCAAAGAGAAAGGGTGATAGTGCCTTTATGTGGGTCCTTTGTTTTTTCTCTTTATGCACAAACATGGCCTAACTTACTTCAAAGACCGTGTTGCATTGAAATATGTCAATGCAACCAAACCTGCGGCACCAGATGCACCCTGGATGGATTCTAAGTGATCTGTGTTGGGCTTTAGTTCCATACCTAACCATGGTGGTTAGCTCAGTTGCTGCTTTTACTACCTCCGCACTAACAACCAGCAAACAGGTTATCAGTAGGTAAGTAGTAAAAACAGCCCTTTCCTATGTATAAACTCTAAACCATGTATTTGGGTCCTAGTCACCTATTGTTTTACATATAGGTCCTACCTATCTACCTATATGTAGAACCTACTTCTTTCATAATGGGTTACCGAGGTGAAACCAGAGATATTAACTCAGTTGAGGTTCATCCAGAACTGAGTCATAATGGACATCCAATGGATGGTGCACTGGCGGGTGCTTGTTCACTCTGGCCCAAACAGGCGACATATAATATGCATGTCAAGGATTTTGTTATAACCAAAAAGTGCACTGCCACAAACATTGTGCACTTGTGAAGTTCAAAATTGCTTGAAGTTTCAAAGGTTGGAAAAGAGAGAACCCTAGGATTGCTTGAAGATGGGTTTTGAGCAAATTTTGACCCCTTGTGCTTTTCCATTCCAGATATCTCACGAGCAAGGACCAAAGTATGTAATATGTTGGCATCCTCCTTTTCTGACTTAACGAGGATACAATGAATTCACTGGTCTAGTGAATGAGGAGGACTAATGAACTGCATCCACATTATCTAGTAATAACTAAATCTCAAATAAATGGCTCCACTATACACATGACTTCATGAATGGGCCCTAGCATGGAATGGTTCTTCTTCATCTGCCTAATCCTACATCACCCATTAGGGACTGTGTCCCATATGGAAAGTCCTCCAAAAATTTCATTGTGTATCTAGAGATTCCCATCCAGAGCAGAATTTTGTCTTGGATCAGAGGAGGCACTTTACATTTTAAGGGTGGCCATTTTGAGAGTGATAATGCACTCTGTGTGACATAAAAGCCAGCCGTATAAGGGTAGTGCAACAGGGTCATCAACCTCCCTTGATTAGGTAGTCGATTGAGCTTTACATCATTTTAATGCCCTTGGAGGGCATTACCAAAATGCAGACCTGCCCTCAGCTGACACGTTGAGAAGCAGGCCCTTATTTCAGGAATGCCTTTCCTACTACTACTGACAAAGCTAGGCCCTATCTGGCCATTGCTTTGAACCTCCAAGGACAGTGTTAAGGGCCAACAAGGGCAGAAAAAAGGATCCAAATCCCAACAGCCAATTGTACATTAATGACCTTCAGGGACTTCTGTAGTGTATTTGATTTTGGCTGATATTTTTGCCAAAAGGTTTTTTAAGTGAGTAAATGTTTAATCCAATGGTTGGATTTGTAATCCAATGGCTTCAAATAGAGGTTAAATGATCGACTTCCATATGGAGGAGGTACTTGCACTTACCAACAAGTCTTTACACATCAAGCTCATTGGCAGAGAGGGCAGGCAAGAGTTTCACTTGCACACCACTGGGTTTGAAAACCAGGACCTTCTGTGGTCCCAAGGTCCCAGAATGGGCTATACCAATGAGCCATCACCTCACCCACACTTCTCATGTGCTCACTCTTCACAACTTCATATTCACAATTCAATGCAAGTTGAAAAATTGGGTCTGCAAGTACCAACTCTTTTTCTTCTCTTTGTGGAGTGGTACGCATCCATTGTGTTTGATGAAATATAGCCTTCACTATCACCGCCTTGCATCATGTAGAAGGTATTGACATTGTGGTAAAAGAAAGACTAACTTACATTTTGCAACAACAAAAGCCATATTACCTTACGTTATAATCGTGCAATCCCATACAACCCAAATCTTCTGGTTTACTTGTTACATTATTGTTTGATTTTTCTTTGTAAGTTATCATGATATTGGTCCTATGGATGTTTTTTTGGTTTTTAAAGGATACTTCTAAATAAATATGTTTGAAAACTTTGGATTATTTTTCAATTGTTAAAGAGTATTGTAGTACCTTGATATCTTGGCCACTAATTATACTATTTGTAGAAACATTTTTTAATGGTTTTTTCAAAGGATCAAAGTCTGTGAAGGAAAATAAAGAATCTTCCAATATAGAAATATTATTATTTTTAAATGGAATCTTCAAAACTAATTAGTATCCAATAATCATCTATTGAAATTGCCCCATCTAATGGTACTTTAAAATCAATTATAAACTTATTGTTGTCAAAGACTTTGTTCCAATGTTGTTTGGTATAACACCAAGGTACATCATAACCCTTGTAGGTCCTCCTAAAGCATTGTATAACAATTTTGTGATCACTTTTTCTTACTTTCTTCAACAAATATTCTTTCTACATAAAGTTTATTCGAGTTAAGCAAATGATCCTTCCTTTAGGAAAAGTCATTTGACACCCTCCAACCATCACTTCTTGAAAAAGAGAGAATTTAGGTGGGCCAAGATGGTGTTGCTTTTTGACACAAATTCTTAAAAGGGATTTGATATCTAGGAAGCTTAATTCTGCTCCACTATTACAACACAATACATGCACCACTTGCAATGTCATTACAACCCTAGCCCTTCAGCTATTTAATACAACCCTTTATGTCCTAAACTTTCTCTTGTTATTTGCTGTCACTAATAACAACCACTCGATATGTCGGTGATACACAACATTTTATAACATATTCCATTGATTCAAAAATTTAATCACATGTGACAAAAATGAAAAGGAATGAAATATATATATTTTACATGCGACCATAAGATTATTACATGTCCCATTCCATGTAAAGTCCCCTAACCACTTGGCGTTAATTTTGGCTTTTACCTAGTACTTGGATTTAGACAATATATTGATTCATTGTAACTTTGGTTTCCATTACTCTCAAACTCATCTTGTGCAAATAACCTATATTGGTATATGATTCTATTTGATACATGGAACATATGATGGGTTGACATCTCATTCCAATCATCAATCCATATTTGGGAAAAAAAATTCATTTTTGTGTTTAGACATGAATGCAACAATTTATAAACTTAAAAACTCATAAGTTCTTTAGATTTTATCCACTCACCATCCAATAGTGTACCAAATATTTTAGCCTCTTTTTTATTGTTCATTTTATTTATTAATCTAATAATGTGATAGTTGTACTGAGATTTTCACAATGCATGGTATAAATCACATAGCTTGCCATTATCAATACAAGTGCTAACCATTCTTGAAGGAACTTACATTTAGTTCATAGGTTGTTTATAATCATGCACCACATCATCATGTTTTCTTTTGTGGCAATTTTTTGCATTGCAACAGCAACAAAAAACTAAACTAAACTAAACTAAACCAAACCAAAAGAAAACTAGAACAAGGGAATTGTTTGTTGTTGTGTTCCCCAATATATGCCCAACATCATCATGCTTTTATCCCATATGTTTTGCTCAAAGTTGTCCTCCTTTCACCTATATAGCTTGGCCAAAGGGAAATCACTCAATCTTCCAATAGAAACTTCTTTTTGGAGAGCCTCCAAAGGTTTGAATAGGTTTTCTTTTCCTTTTTTTGTGATGGGTAAATCAAATGGCTCATTGCAACACTCAAAAAGAAGTTGAAGAAGCACTCTATCTTCACATAGAAATTACTATTTAATGAAATTTTTTTGATTTTTTTTTCCTTTTTTTTGGTTTTTGGTGATGGCAAATCAAATTAGCTCATTTGCAACCAAAAAAAGCAAAAAGTAACTTGATAGGCAACCCCCCATCTATTTAATAGAAGTACCAATAGGTACCTATTGTAACATCTAAGTACCTTAAAATTGGGGCTATATGTGATTGTGGTCATACATATAGGTACTTCCATAATAGGTTAATAAAAGGATTAAAAATATTTCAAAATTATTGGGTGTTCTCATTAATGAGCCACCTTCCCATCTTTTTCAATATCCCATAATACCTTTATCATTTTGGCCATAATTATAATAATAATAATAAAATTTCAAATTTCAAAAACTTTACTATCTGCCCTACTGAAAGTTTTGAAATTTATGTATCACTATGTTCATTTGTCCATAAGCACCTCTAATCTTAACCATCACACGTGAATTCCAATAATAAGTATTTATTCGAAATCAATACATGCTTTAAATCATCATAAATGACTTACTCATTTTGTGAGGGTCTAATTTAACAACATTTAAATTATTTACTTATTTGTACAAATATAACCACATAAGTACCAATTTTCAATAATATGCTGAATTATTATTTTATTATTTTTACTATAATATCCAAATTTTTGAGAAATTTGTGATTGTAGGGCCAAAGTGAAAAAATGAAATATATATATATTCACCTAGACTATTTCAAAAGAGTAGAGGTATTACAGTAACAAATGAAATAATATGGCATTTGTGTGAAAGGTAGGTTTTTTTTGGTCAATTTTGCAATGTAGTCAAATTATTGATGATCCACATGAAGATTTAGCCAAATTTGGCTACAAGCCAAATATGAAAGTAGAATTATTCCATCTATATTTTTGGGTACATATTTGAACCATGTGTAAAAACTTGGAGATTTTTCTTAAATTTTGGTTGAATTTTTTTCTTATTGAAAATCTAAAAAAAAACTTGATTTTAGCACTTTTAATTTTCATTATAGCTTTTTGGCTATATATAGGCAACCAAAAAAAGGCTAGTGAAAGCACAAACTAGGCTTTCAAAAATTGGTTTAGCATTGTCAATTTGTTGTCATTAATGAGTTGAAACTTAGCTATGAAACTTAATTGATGGATGAATTATTCTACCCACTTCCACATAACATATATGACTTGCTTTTTAGAATGGGGTCAAAGAGCAAGAGAGAAGGCTAGATTGACCTCTAGGGTACTCATTAACAAAGACAATTCCAATAACTCGAAAGATAATATATTAGTGTATTCATCTCATTGCATTCAAATGGGATCATCATTGCACAAAACTACACATGTTTGTCAACTTGTCACTTTCTCACTTGGTGAGTGCATTTTGGGAGTGAATTTGTCTTCTCAAACTAGAGCTCGTATGTGACGGACATGATTTAACCGTGAAGTTCGCTCATACATATGCAACAATCAATGTTGCACATGATCAAGCATGAAACATCCCCTTGCAAGATTACACAAACCTCTAGTGTTGCGTATGATCAAGCATGAAACATCCTCTTGTAAGATTACACAAATATTTAGCATTGCATATGATCAAGCATGCAGCATCCTCTTGCAAGATTACACAAGTCTTTAATGTTGCATATGATCAAGCATGAAAATTCCTCTAGCAAGATTACACAAAACTTTGCTTAAATGCATCATAGATTCCAATAGTTAATTCCACTCTTGTAGCTTTCCTTTGTAATCAAAAATTTTGAGTTTGTTAATGATTATTCTTCCCAACTACCAACTTTCCGATTGCAAATTGTTGTTTGATTGACTTGGATGTTGTTGTTTTCTCTTGCAACACTCCATCATTTGGTGTACAAAAAAGCATGATAGAATGCAAGAGGAAACAAGCATTTTGTTATTACGATGGTAATGCAAAATCCATATCCACCTTTTCTCTACTTAGGTGACTTGGATCCACTTGTACTTTCTTTTGAAGCTGATGTTGTGGGTTTCTTGCCTTTTTGTTGGGGATTAGATTTTTGACGTTGGCACCATCGATAGAACCTTGCACCCATAGTGTATTGAGGTGCTGAAGATTTTGTTGCTAAATTGTATGCTCCCGGTCCTGGTGAGTCTTCCACTCCTTGCTTCTTCAAAGCTTGTGCCATTGAGTATGCTGGAGCACCTGATGATCCATGAAGATTGTATGCCCCCGGTCCAGGATTTGTGTTCTTAGATGAAACTCCCATTCGCTGTCCAAGAGAGTAACTTGGACCATTTGAATTTGGATGAGGATTGTAAGTTCCAGGACCCGGGGTTTTGGGTTCTTGGTGTGTGTTTATTCTATCAGCAAGGCTGTAGCTAGGAGGAGAAGATTTGGTGAAGTCCACATTGTCATGGTAAGTACCTGGGCCAGGAGTAGAGTCTTTTTGGTGTGTACTTCTCCTTCCTGCAATAGAGTATGCCGGTCCTTCCTTGAAGCGTTCTCTTAGATTGTATGTTCCAGGTCCGGGATTGGAATTGGGTTGATGTGTGTTCAATCGTGCAGGCAATGAGTAAGCTGGTGCTGTTGGGGCAGTGAGTTTGTCAACTGGACTATATGCTCCTGGCCCTGGGACGTCTTCTTGACAACAGTCTTCCATGTTTACATAGCTTGAACCAACCTAACACCAAAAGTGTGATCTCTTGACCTGTACAACACTGGTCCAGCATAGTTTCAGCAGAAATTGGATACAGAAGCAATCATCTTAGATGAGCTGGCTAAGAAAGAGGGCCTGAATTCATCATCACTAGTTGATGCTAGGTCATAATCTTCAAAGCTCATCAAAAGGTTTATATCTAATTTCGATCACTTTCATGCCATTCCCACTGTTATATAGTGCAATCAGCAACAATGGATATATATATATAGTTCACTATTAGGCTGGCAGATTACAACATGATGCATTTGAGAGGTCTGCAGTATATTAGCATTGAGTCAAGTCGGGTAGTGTTGCTGCAAAAAAGACTCAATTCACACACATTCTTACAAGATCTGCGGTACACACAAAGTTCACAACAGTAGTTGAATTGGGATGATCTCATAAGGTGCTTGAGTTTTGAACCATGGTGCAATAATACAAGTCATGAGCTTGAGTTTTGAAAGCAAAATTTAGATAATGTTGAGAAGAGAAAATTATGTGCATATGATGCTTGACAGTGCCATTATATCTTCTTCCTCCACATTTTTATCTAATGTTATGTTCACTCTAGCATGTTATTTTTGGTATGTAGATTCTGCTGGGCACATCACAAGGATTATACTTTCCTACATGAGGTACAATAGTGTGCTAGGTAATCAATTTGTGTTCAACCTCTTCTTCCTAGGTTGTGATTTGCTCAGCCAGCCCAGGTTCAAGAGGAAAGGTGTAAGCATGGGGATGGTTACTGAAAAGGAGGGTTATCCAACAGTTGGAGGAGATAGGGGTTTGGTGGTGTGCTAGTTCATACTCAACAGTCATGACCCTTTGAAAATGGAAACATTTTCCTTATTATACTATCATCAAATATCATTGCAGCCCTTGACTCTCTCCCTCTTGAACTCTTGCTCGAGTTGACAACATTGGAAATATGTGGAATAGAAATGGAAGATGTGCGTTAGAAGGATATCACCTCTCTTTGTTCATTTTTTGGCACGAAATCCTTTTGGAACAGCACTTCCTCTGCTCCTGAGCTGATGAACCAGGATTGAAATCCCCAGCTGCTCTTCTTCCTTTTCACTGTGCCTGGTTTTGCCTTTGATTGTCCACTATGTGGGTCCTCCAAGCCTAATTCCAAGCCAGGGATTGAACTGCCTCTTGCATCACGTTTGCCAGATTCTTCATCCGCATAAGCATCTGAAAAATCTGTGACACTACAGTTTAGAACATTTACCTGCTCTTGGGTTCTTCCAGAACCAAGTGCAACACTTCTCCTTCTTGAAGGAGACTTGGCAAGAAGCTCCAAATCTGCACATTCCTTGGGAGTCATTGAGTTGATCATGGAGTCTGTGATTATGAGACTCTTCTCAGCATCATGAATCTGTTGCAGTGTCACCTTGTTCATTCCAGGAATAAGTTTGACAAGACCACCCATGGAGCCCATGCTTGCTAGATCGAGACTTGGCCTCATTGAAGTCAAACTTGGCCTCCAAGATCCTCATCTGCATCTTGTGCATCTTGTTTGACTTCTTGAGGTTTCTGCACAAATGTCTGCTCATGTCTCCCATTCCCAAGATGTGGCTCGCCATGCAATCACAACAGAAAGGCTCTGATGCTGTTGTGACCCCTTCTCCCTCTCCAACAAAATTGATTTGTTTCCCTGACAGCTCTCGTACACACTCAAGAATGCCGCTCTACCACCACCAAGCTTGGTTAAGACAGCTCCAGCAATGCCCACTCCCAGATTGAAGAAGATGACCAGCTTTGCAGCATCTTGGCATCTGTCATGGTGTCCAAAACCAAAAGCACTCCACTGGCATTTACCAATTGCTTCCTCATCTGCTTTCAATTCAGTCCATCGTCCTTGATAAGCTGCTGAACTGATCTTCACTCCATGAATCACACCTATGCCTACATCTTTCTCTGAGGGCAAAAAAATTGCATCTAATTTTATACACATTTCAGATGTTTCCCTGTGCAAGACTTGACATTTTGCAAACATGATTGAATGAAAAGATTGCCATAGTAGTAATCTTGACTCTAAGAAACTCCAGAATCTCACCAAGAACTTGCATTGTGCAATTGGTATGGTTTTCTTTGGTATTGTGTTCTCAGAAGAAGCCATCTGCTGCCTTCCCCAGTTGCAACATCAATTTGGGAGAGAAAATGTCTTGGTTAAGAATAGTTGGAGAATGGAGAAATATCTGATGTTGAATAATGGGTCTAAAAGAAGAAGATGATGATGATGATGATGACGAGTCAAATTTCCCCTTGTAAAATTATTGTGTTGGAAAAAAGATCCTGGACCTCTGAATCTCTAAAGTGCACACTCCAGAAGAATTTGAGAATCTCTGAGTTTTTGGACTCAAGAATTCTGAATTTTCAGAACATGTGCCCTCAATCATTCGAGAATAGGTAGGTCTCTGAAGAATTGCAGACTTTCAAAGAATCGGAGAGTCTCTGAAATGGGCACAGAAGAATTCACAAATTGCTGAATTGTGGACTCCAGAATCTCTGAAATGCGCACAAGAATGTGACAATCTTTGAACTGTGCACTCAAGAATTCAAGAATCTCTAAATTGCAGACTCAAGAATATTCGAGAATCTCTGAATCGCAGACTCAAGAATGCAAGAGAATCTCTGAATTGTAGACTCAAGAATTCGAAAGAGAAAAATGGGCACTCAAAGAATTTGAGGATCTCTTAAAAAATTGCAGACTCTCAAGAATATGCAAAGAATCTCTGAATTGTGGGACTCAAGAATTTTATTCAGAGGATCTCGAAATTTCAGACTCAAGGAATTCGAGAGAATCTCTGCACTTGCAGACTCAAGAATTTAAGAATCTCTGAAAAAAAATTAAAAATTAAAAATTAAAAGTAAAATTTGCAGACTGAACAAGAATGCAACAAGAGAAAATTCTCCCAAATTACAGACTCAATAAATAAACACTACGGGGAGAGAGAATCTCTGCACTTGCAGACTCGAAGAAATCATCCAAGAGAATAATGTCTGAAGAACACAAGAAGAATTTGGAGAATCTCTGAATTTCAAAGATTCCAATACGCTCCAAATTGGAATCTCTTCTGAAACATCCCCCCACACGCAGTAGTAGTCATGAGAAAAATTAATTCATTTTCGATTTTGTATTTTTTTTAATTTTTATTTTTTGGGCGAAAGAAAGTGAGTGGAGGTTGAAGAATGAGAGATAGAGAAGCTGTGGACAGCAATACAAGACGCAAAGAGGATGATGGTGATGATCGCCAAAATGCGGGAAAAAAAAAATTCAATTCAAGCGCAAGTATTCTGTCGCAATATTCTCGTTCGTCTGAAAAAAGAATTGCCAAATTTCGAGAAAAAAGAATTTTTGAAAAAAAATTCTCCACCTTTGAGCTAAGATTTTTTTAATTTAGTAGGTAGAATTTTTTTTAACGAGTTTTGTGTTTTTTTACTGTTTAGAGAGATTCTAAAAACCTTTTGTCATTTAATGGCTAAACCCCTCTTGGGATGCTAGCCAATATTGCAACATCTGAAATTTGGACAACAAATTCACTGGAACCTGGTGATTGTCCACAAAGAGGACTTAGTGAACTTTGGCTACAGGTCAGTAGCAGCTTTTTTTGTTTTTTTGTTTTTTCTCGGGGGGGCGACATTTCGCCAAATTGGAAAAAATACAAATAAAAAGAGATTATTCCGATAAGAAATCGCCAGATTAGATTATGAAATTTTTCTGAAAAAACTTTCGTCACATTTGAACTCTGATTTGAGTTTGGTAGCATTTTTTTTTAACTAGTTTTTTCCTATATACTTAGAAAAAATTTAAAAAATTGTCGCCATTTAATGCTAAATCCATCTTTAAATAGATGCTAGCCAATGACACAAGTTGCAAGATCAGAAAATTTGAAAAATAATAATAACAATAATAATCAGTGGTCGAGAGAAAAGTCTTTAAAAAATTAGGAATGGTGCTATATTTTTATGATATGCTAAAACCTATTGTCTAAATATGGCGATTCCAAGTTTTTCTTTTTCCTCATAGAGTGGCGACTTTAGCCTTTTTTTGCACCCCCTTCCCCACCCCCCCCCCAAAAAAAATTAAAAATTAAAAGCTTGTATTTGTTGCACTGGTGTTTCTTTTTTTTTTTGGGGGTTCACCAGGATGCGAAAATTTGCCCCAAAATTATTTATTTTTTTATTTTTTTTATATTTTTTATTTTTTTATTTTTAAAACCACCACTGGACACCACTATGGGGGGGGTGCTGATGATGATGCTTGTGGTTGGATAAACTCCCATGCCCACCACACCTCCTCCTCCTCTTCTCTTTGGGTTTTTCATATCCAATTTTGGTAGCTTAATAATAACAATATGTGAAAGAGCTTTTGGTTTTTGCACCACCAAAATGAATTAATTTTTTTAACTAATTAAAAAAATTGTTGTTGTTGTTGTTGTTGTTGTAATGTGTGGGTTTCTGTGTTGGAGATTTCTCTGAGGAAAAAAGGTATGGAGGAATTTGCATTTTGATGAACTTAAATACCTTTTGCATCATCTAGAATAATAATAATTCATAATCATAATGATAAAATGTGTGAGGTTCTTCTTCTGTGTTGTAGATTGATGTTTTTTTTTCCTTGAGAAGCTAAAGCTGTTGTTGGAGGAGTGAATGAATATGTGAGTGAGTAATTTGCATTTTTGTGTTTGCTCTTTGTTGTTGTTTTTGCATCCAGAATTTTATTGTGTGTGTTATTATTGTGCACAAGCAAATGTGATAGTTTGTGGTTTGCTTCTTCTTCTTCTTCTTCTTCTTCTTCTTTCTTTCTTTCTTCCTTTCTTGTGTGTCTGTGTGTCTGTATGTTTTTGTTATGCACATATCCTCCGCACGCACAAAGCATTCTTCTTGCCCACATGCTTACCATGTGGGAAGCTCGTAGCAGCAGCAGTAGCTTTGGCGTTGTTGTTTCTCCTCGTGTTTCTGTCGTCTCTAGCACCAGACTTGTTCTTCCTTCGTTGCCTCCTTTTGATTTTGGTGACTTTTCTTCTTCTTCTCCTTCCACCAGCAGCAGCAACCAGTCTGCTTCTTCTTCTCGGCTTGTCGTCTCCCTCTTGCCCTCCTCCTCCTCCTCGTCCATCTCCGGTTCTCGTCTGTTCTGTGTGTCCGATACTGGAAATCGGCTTTTCAGGTCATGCTATTACGCCACCAGGAGAAAGCGTCGGCCGCCGTGTAGGAAGCAGAGAGAGAAGCTGCCGGTCGTTGTTCGAGGAGAGCGGAACGAGGGAGCGGAAGTTGGTGTTTGTGTGACCGCGGATGTGAACGTGGAGCAGCAGCAGCTGCAGCACGACGCGGCGCCAGCGGCTGTTGTCGAAGTCATCGATCCTGGCAGGATTCATTGGGTATGAACCTTTTGCTCTGCCTCTCTCTGCATTCTCTTCTCACGATGCTCTGGAGTTTCATCAGCCGCTGCTTGTAGAAACTGTAGACACAAAGCAAGCAACAAGAGGATAGAGATGCATCTGCAACGAGAGTGTTGAACAGAATTCCTTCGTGAGATCTGAATTCTTATTGTAGACACAAAGCAAGCAACAAGAGGATAGAGATGCATCTGCAACGAGAGTGTTGAACAGAATTCCTTCGTGAGATCTGAATTCTTGCAAAAAAAATCTTCTTCACAAATCAAGTCTATGTCATCTGATGATGAAAGAATGTTAATCAACTTTTTGTGCCAATTTTGTTCTTCTCCTGCTGCAATTTTCACAAGCTTTTACTAGAGCTAAGATGCCATGGGGTTATCAAAAAAGAATTCTGCAGACTGGGAGGAGTTTGAGAAGGCAAGGAGGGCGAGTGTGGATTCCAATCAAGTCTCTCTTGATGCATGCAATGGTGCTGGTGCTGGTGGCTCCTCCTCTCTGCTGCACTTGGGCTCCATTGAAGACTTTTCTTCTTTCTCTCCCATGACAGTCACTTGCATCCCTGCTGAAGGTAGTGTTTCTCTTCCTGATGTGTGTCATTGTAACTGATTCTCAGTAAGAGCAAACTGTCTCCAGATTTTGCACTAAGCTTTAGTGTAAGGGATCTCTAAGAAAACATTAGGGTTATTGCAGTGGTTATTTGTATACTGCTTTGGTCCTGTGTTTCCAGAAGAGGCTCTTGTCCTCTTCTTTCTTGCCATAGCATTGTTGTGACAACCCTCTTAGTTCTAAGGGAAATCCTAAATGCCAGGCTTTTAAGGTCAGCAATTCCTGGCCATGTGTCTAGTCCTCTAATCTCATGTTGTTCTGTGTGGAAAAGTCAAAGTGTTGTTTGCATATGGATGGAGATAGTGCAAGAGGAAAATCATTTGTTGCTGATATGAGTTAGTATTGTTCTTGTGAAGAGGAGGAGAAAGAGGGTCCCTTGTTGGAGATGAAGGATACAGTGGTTGTTGAAACTCAGAGGAAGACGAAGAGGATCTGGCGAGGACCAATTAGGCTGCGAAGAGTGCCTCCACAGCCACCATGGTCAGAGGAGGATTGCAGACAGAGAGTTGAGACAATTATAAATGAACTTCTGGGAGCCCAACGTGAGGATTCAGGATCATTGGCTGTCACAAATCTGCTTGATACATGGGTGGGAAAGATCACACGAGTAGATCTGTGCAATATTATAAAGGAGCTTGGATGTCACCATGAAGGAGCACTTGCTTTTGAAGTGTTTAGTTGGATGCAACGGCAAAAACGTCGACTGAAACCAAATGGACACACTTACAGTTCAATTATTGGGGTGTTGGGACGTGTAGGCATGGTAAGCAGAGCCCGTGAGGTTTTTGATTCCATGTTGTCCTCAGACATCCCAGTATTGGTGTACTCCTACAATGCAATGATAGGGGCTTATGGAAGGAATGGGAATTTCAAGAAGGCATGGAGACTGTATGAGGATATGGTGACTAGGGGGATCCATGCAGATGAAATCACTTTCAACACTCTCTTGAATGCTGTTGGAAGGGCTGGCCTGCCCATTGAAAAGGCTGAGAAACTCTTCCTAAGCATGAAGCATAAAGGTCTCCTACCCAGTGCCCAGTCCTACAACACATTCCTCTCTGTTCTAAGCAAGGCAGGGCATGCAGAGAGAGCTTCAACCTTGATTCAGGAAATGTGTTCAACTGATGCCACACCCAACCTTGTGACATATAATACCTTGCTGGCCATGCATGCACAAACAGGCAAGTACAAGGAGGGTTTGGAGGTGTACGCTAGCCTCAGAGCAGCAGGGCTCGAGCCAAATGTGGTCACCTTTGCTGGGTTGATTCAGCTCTATAGTCGTACGTACAAGCATCAGGAAGCAATTGATACTTTTCTCGAAATGAAGCAGTCAGGGTGCTGTCCAGATTCAACCATTTACAGTCTCATGATCTCTGTCTATGGAAAGGCAGGACTAGTAGAAGAAGCTGCACACATGTTTAGGCAAATGCAAGCAGATGGCTTCAAACCTAATGTGGTGGCATGGAGCTCAGTCATACAAGCCTATGGCCGACTCAGCATGCTACAGGAAGTGGGGAAATACTACAATGAAATGCTGGCTACTGGTTGTCAGCCAGATATTACTCTCTACAACATCCTCCTTGGTGCTTATGGGCGGGAAGGCTACTCTGTCCAAGCTGCCATTTTGTTTCGTAAAATGATTGCACAAGGAGTCACCCCTGATGCTGTTTCTTACAACACTATGATACAAACATATTGTAAAGCAAACCAACTGGCAGATGCAGAGTCAGTTTATGACCAAATGACAAGAGCTGGTTTCTCTCCAGAAAAAATTACACGAGCAGCACTCCAGCAAGCAGGCCTCAAGTACACAACCGAGAACCGCATTCACCTTTCCCGCAAGGAGAGAGGTGTGAGATGGACACCCAAACTGTTAAGGAAATTGTAGGTCACTGGAGAACTTATTGTTGAAACTCTAGGTCACTGAAGAGATTGTAGAGTAAATGAAAATATTCATGTTGCTGCACAGTAGAGTTCATGAAAGCTCACAAAAGTGGAAGAAGACTCTACTGCTGCTCAATTTTGTGATAAGGCCCATTGTTTAGCAATCAAACAGTCATCCCTTCATGGCAGGGACATTCATTTGTACATTAGAGCCCCAAACAGGAGGACTGCGAGGAAAGTAGGGTAAAAGACATGGAATTAGTGGCAGACCTCACTAATGTTTTGGGACAAGATAGTAAAGGACACAAACAGTCTTCCTGGTCTGGACAGATTTTGCAATTGCCTGCGTGGTGACCCAGCTGCATTGGGTCCCTGAGTACCAACACAGCCCAACTGCCAAGAGTGAGTTGGACTTCAACAAAGGACAAGAGTCCCCAAGGGAAGGAAATCTGTTGATCAAACTTGACCAAGTATCTCTTCTTCATTCTACAGGGATTGTGTCACAGTTGAGCTGTGGTTAACAACTCGGGGAGTAGTTTTTCATATACTGATCCACATTATCTTCAGATTGATGTATATAGAATGGAGATCATGCTGCAAATCCTGTAGTGGGTGCAGGTAGAGATGAAGGTGGTGCTCTCTGCTAGATGTTTTCTTAATGGTTGAAGTTGTTTCAGGTATTTGTACTTCACAAAAATTGGGTTTTTGAGAGAGGTAATTTTTGAAAATTTCAGCATTTTAAAAGATAATATAGTTTCTTCTGCTGCCAAGGTACAATAGTCTACATATATATGGATCAATTGATTGCCACCTTTGTTGGCAATCAATTTCATCATTTTTTTCTTTCATTGGTTTGGTGTGTGTGTGTGTGTGTGTGTGTGTGTGGTTTTCTGAATTTTGTTTCCTTTGTGGCTACAAATTTTACTTTCCAATAAATGAATAATGTTTCTAAAATATGTAATCAATAGCCTTTACCCATGCTCTCAAATATTGATTTGATCCCCCGCAACAAGTCCTTCCAATATCACAATTGAAAAAAAACTCATAAGTGGAAACACATGGGACATAAACCATAAAACAATAGATGGAAATTGGATATGATGAATGAAGTTCATCCTTTAATAGATGAAAGATGAAGTGAATGGATTCATCATTGAATTACACATGTGTGGTGATGGATGAACTTCAATCATTATGGATGGAAAATGAAAAATTGAAAATAAAATTCATCCATGAACTAGGGATCTATATGAACTAAATCAAGGTTTTTTTTATATTGATGTGCTCATTTTGAAAGTAGCGTTGACATGGAACTTCAAGTTTTGTTTGCGAAGGGTTAGTCATTGTTGCAAAGATGCCATGAACTAAGCCCATGGATTCAAAGTAGTGCAAAACTTCATCCACTATTCATGATTACAAGTTGACGAAAGAGAAACAAAAGCGACAATATTGATGCAACCTTGCAAAACTTTATTGATAGACACACTGTAGATTAGGAAAATGTACAAATGGATAAGAAAAAAGAAAAGGGAGAATTTACAAGACATCAAATTAGCTCAAACTAGATGTCAAAACCTATCCATGTCAAAAATCGACTGCTTGTAATAGGTCAATTGTATTTTTCCATATCAAAAACCAATCGCTTGCAATAAGTTGGTCGTGGAGATGGGAGATGTTTGAAGGGGTGGAAATCAGGAAGTAGTTAAGCCTATGGCTACCACCCGACTTAAGATGGAGGATGTTTATAACCTTTGCAATGTGATTGAATTTTTTTTTTGAAGAAAAGTAACCAAGATAGAAAGAAGAGGGCCCTCTAGTCCTTTCAAAATCCAAATGGCATTGACATAATTGTGTAAAAACACATCCACTTGCTTATGTAAACATCCAAATACTTCCATTGTTAAAGGGATGAATTGATCGGTAGGGTGTTGATCATGATAGCTTCATTCTTTGGCTTGAGCCGCATCAAAAGCAACAAATCCTTGGGTAACACAAGATCAAGGAAATAAATTTGCTCATGTTGGGTTGGCAATGACAACGTTGACTAAGGTGCGAATGCCATCTTTGGTGAGCACAATGTCAACTCATCAACGAGAGGAATTGAACATGTTTGAAAGAAACACATGTAGTTGTTCTCACCCCACGTGGAAGCCAACATCTCACTCAATGGCAACAAAGGTGTTGTGAATTGTATCATGGGTTCCTATGCGTTTGTTGCCATGAACATAATGTAAGAAATGGATACCCATAGTGTCAATGGGATGTGTGCACACGCATCAAGGATACTTACAATTGATGGATGGGGTAGTCCAAATCATATTTGAAGCGTTATGGAAAAGACCGGGGAAGTTAATCAAAAGTTCAAAAAGATTGGTCGAATTGTAAACCAAGCATGTGGCCCTGGGCTAGAACATGATAAAATTCAGGCATGATGGGTTTCAAATATCATGTTAGAGAACATATTGGAAAAGGTATGATGATGCAAACGGTCCAAGATGGAATCTTGAAATCGAACCATTTGTTGTTCGATGAATTATTTAAACAAAGGAAAATATGTGCAAATTGGCGGTGGTAGGAGATCACATGTCGCCTTGAAGTATTACTAAAAAAGGAAGGTGTTATTGTCGACTCATGCTGAAGCTTCAAGAAGGAAGAAACATTGATCAATCATAAACCTAGCAGCTATAATTAAAGTTACAAAAGCCCAACTCCCTAAATAGGTTGTTTGGACAATGGTGGTTGTTGGTATGAACTCAATGCCACTAAAAGTTATTGGGATAAAAGCTTGTTTATAGGCTAAAGGTCCTTATGGGTTATCAAAAGGTCTTAGACCCAAAAGGCACCCAAACACTTGAAGGAAAGAGGAGTCAAAATAAATGAAGGATTATATGAAAGTGGAAAAAAGAAGTGTACATTGTAAGATATATGAGTGTCATTACACGAAATGGTGAGTTAGAATTTGAAAGGCTACTTGAACATTACCCATTCTAGGGAAAAGATTCACATGTCAAACATTCTTTAACAAGGCATCTTTGATGAAGGATTATGTGAATGATGAAGTGCCCAATGGAACTCCCAAAACTTTAATTCATTTTAATGAAGTGGTAAACTGGGATGGGGTGTTGAAGTTAGGCAATAAGCAAGAGGGTGACCATGCTACACATTTATGAGGTTGGATAGAAAGAACTATTGCACAGAATTCGATTTGGAAATGTTCATATGAAAATGATATAATAGAAGGGAGACCTATGATGTGAATGTCATCTATAATGGATGGAAATAGACAAGAAGGGAAATGGCTAGTTGTAAAATGCAAAGTCCTAAAGTGAACTAATGTGAAGAGTGCCCCTCCCAAAAGATCACCTTAACGGGTTCCCATGGTAAAAGGGATGATTAAAACATCACCTACACGATTACGATGACTATAAAACATGGGAGACTCAAATGCATATAATGCACGAACAAAGGGGATGAGTTACATGATGTTTCCACAGGCTACATAAAGTTCTTGAAATATGACCCCTCTTGAAAGCGTTTGCCACATCTAATTGGAGAACAACCCAATTAAAGTAAAGCTCTAAGATGCACTTAATGCCATGGATTACTACTTCACAACTGCCTTTAATTACAACTTCAAATTGGTGTGGGGAGAAATGTGTTGCAAAGGTGTCATGAAATTGAAGGCATAAAACACAACTTGTGAATCGGTACAATGTTTCCCTCACTGCAATGGGATGAATTCTGTCTAAAGGCTTGGTCATGGTTGAAAGATGGGTCACACCAAGGACACATACAATTCAAGGTGGAATGTGACCTTTAGCAATATGATAACAAAGTTAAAATAATTGAAGGAATCCACTCATTAAATCTTCTAAATGAAAACAATCTTAAAAAACCATCCCATAAGGACCATTTGCTGATAAATGGGGCATGCGTCGAAATGCCATCTTAAAGGAATCAAAAGAAAGTTTGAAGTTTTGGTTTCATTTATAGTCGTCTAAGAAAGTGGAAAGTAGCTACTTGATGGTGGTGTATTGCGATGAAAGCTAAAGTGGTCTTAAAGGATGTGGGTGTAAGGGAAAATAATACCGAGGCACAAATTGCTCTAGAATATTCCCTTACACATCCAAAAATTATATTGTGAAGAAGGCGTTTATGAGTTGGGGAATTAGGTTGGGGAAAAGGCATTGAATTTGGACTTGTTGCCAAAGATTGGGCTTGCAAAAAAAACTTTTCCTACAAGTTTTCCTAATCACCTATTAAAAAACATTTGAGTCCAATCCGCATTTCCCTATGCCTTGTTGCCCCACCATGACGGGGCAAAATGAAACACCATTGGGGTAGTAAGAGGAACAAGTGTTAAGTTGCCACATCATAAGGGTATTACGTTAATTTATCCAAAGGAAAACAAAACACCATTTGTACATCACGTCATAAAGCAACAAGAATGCAATTATATAATTGAAGATGATGAAAGCCTAAATGAAAGGACTTGAAGACATCCAAAGATGAAACCCAAGTCTAAGCTTATGTCAACAAGGTGGGAAAAAGGGAAGGTATTGAATCGGGATTGTCATGGGGGTTTGGATTAAATGAATTGGGTGCTTAACAAAAATGAGTTTACCTTCTATTGGTAAATTGGCGCCAATAGGTAGGTAAAAGACTTTAGGTGGAAGTTACAAACGTGTTGAAGAGATGAAGGTAAATTAGGGGGTTTGATCATGTGTAACTAGAAATGTTGATATAATGGAAGGGTGAAAAGGTCCTACATGTGCATGATCAAGGGGGTTTGGGAAAATGTAGGGTTGGGGCCCCATATTCACATGAAGGGTTGGGGGCCAATAAAGGGAACTAGTGGGTGGTGTGTGGTTTGTTAAAATGGAAGGGGGAACTAGTGAAAGGTGCATGGTTTGCATGGGAAATGGGGTGGAAACTAGGTCTATGGTGGCACATGATAAAAGAAATGGGTGATGGGAAGGACAAGGTTCAATGGGACATAATGAATTAGAAAACATGAGGCATTTTGTGCCCATGATGAAGGAGGCCTAATAGGAGCACATGCCCCACCTATTAAAAAACTACTTACTACTATAAGGCAATCCTAAATCTACAAAGTTAACCACAAAAGACTAAACAAATCAAAAGGATAAATATAAAAAATTACTTGAGGGTCTTTGGCTAAGGCATTATGCCAAAGCCAAACCTTAATTTCACTAGAGGCTTGAATGGCACAATCATTACTATGTTGGGTTCAACACTTTCACACATCTGGTCAAAATGTTGGAGAGCTTCAATGGCATGCGCATGCATGGTGGTCCATGAAACTACATCACAAATGGGCAGACTATGGAATATTTTCCAAGCATCCTTTGTATTCCCACATTTGGCATACATGTCAATGAAGTTATTACCCACAAAAATATCAAATTCAAAACCATTTTGACCAATCTCTCTCTTAACATGCCTACCTTGTTCAAGCCTTGTTCAAGTGTAGCAACATTGCCACATGCTTTCAAGACCCCCAGAAAAATGACAAGGTCTAGATTCACCCCTTCCCAATGCATTTGTCGAAACAAAGTTAATGCCTACTAGCCTTGCCCATTTCATGTGTCCCAAAATCATGGCATTCCAAAATACAACATTGTGTGTGGGCATTTTGTCAAATACCCTCCAAGCATCTTCAATGTTCCTTCATGTGGTGTACATGTCAATAAGGCTACTATCCACAAAAATATTAAAATGAGAACTGTTTTGAAAAATTTGTATCTCAACTTGCCTATCGTCTTCAAGCGCCACTAAACCAACACATACATTTAGCAAGGCCACAAAGATGTTAGGGTCTAGTTGCACTCCTTCAAATTGCATATGCTAAGATAGTTGTAGAGTTTTGTGCCCTTGTCCACATTTCACATGTCCCATAATCATGGCACTCCAAGCAATGGCGTCATGCATATACATCCTATTGAACAGTCCCCGAACATCCTCTATACTCCCACATTTGGCATACATGTTAATCAAACAATTACCCACAAAGACATTAGACTTGTAGCCTCTTTGGATGATTTGTTCATGCACATGCCTACCCTCTTCACATGCCATATTGTTGGCAAATGCATGTGCAAAACTCCCACAAAAGTGGCAAGGCTTGGCTCCACCCCTTCCAACTATATTTGTCGATACAATGTTAATGCATGTTGCCTTTGACCACATTTCACGTGTCCCAAAATTATGGCACTCAAAGTGACCATATTACATGTGGGGGCATCATGTTGAACACTCTCCAAGCATCCTTAATGCTTCCACATTTGGCATACATGTCAACAAGGTTGTTACTCAAAAACACATTTGAATCAAAACCATTTTGAACAATTTGTTCATGACCACACATGCCCTTTTAAAGTGCCATGACACTAGCACACTCATTCAAAATCCCCATAAAATTAATAATGTTTGATTCCACCCCTTCCTATTGCATTTCTCTAGACAATGATAACACCTTGTACCCTTGCCCACATTTCACAAGTCCTAGTATCATGGAATTTGAAGCAATGGCATTTCACATAGGTAGGATCATATTAAATATTTTCCACACATCCACTATGCTCCGACATTTGTTATACATGTCATGAAATTATTACCTACATAGACATTTGATTCATGTAACAACTTTGAGGGATTTGCATATGGATGGTTTGTCATATTCAAGTGTTGGCAAACTAGCACATGCAATGAACATTCAAACAAATGTGAATTTATTTGGAACCATGCCTTTTTATTGCATTTGTTGAAAGATTTCCATTGTTTTTTTGTATAATCCAAATTTTCTACTTCTCACAAGTCTTGTGTTGCAAGAAAAATTGTTCAATTGTATAGTCCCTAGTGCCATGGCAACCAACTTGATTTCCACCCATGGAAGGATCAAATTGTTGTTGAACTGCAATACCTTTTGTTTCCTTTATGTTTGAAATTGGGATACCTTGCATTCACCTTGTTCTCAACTAATCAACCATGCATTTCAGGCAACTTGTTGCAAGCCAATCCTAAACCATAAACCCTAAATCAAAACATCATCATCATTTATAATTTCCATTTTTTTTACTTTCTTCAACCTATGATCACACCACTACAAAGGATCTAAAAGAAAATTTGCCACTACCTTTCCATAAACGTTTTTTGACCTATGAATAACCATAAGAATTAGTGGAAAAAATGTCCATCTCCATCAATCCACAAACAAGACAACTCAAAACAAAATGGTTTTAACATGCAAAGGCATTAGCTCTTCCAAGTTGATGATCATGGCAAAACATGATCTACAAACTTACAAAATGCACACTATGAGATGGACCCATTGTAAGTTTTTTTTTCCCACATGATGCCCAAATTGTGGCATCCCCCAAAACACTAAGGCTAGCTTGGGTGATATGTTGACACACCCTTGGGCTTATCAATTGGTATCAAGGTAAATAATACCTTGTTGATTCTTGAAATTGTAACAAAATACAACCCAAGGCACATTCCCTAGCTTCACACACTTAAAGGTTTAGAAAGGCATGCAAGAACTTTCAGATGAGTAGTAGGATGAAATGAAAAATTCATGAACACCTCATGGACAAGTCACATGCATATGCTAGACAATGCAAGTGGTTAATGCAAATGGAACCAACTTTGGGTCATAGACTTGTTTTGGACTCACTAAACTTACACTATCAAACTTGAAAGGAGGCCACCACCCTCTTCCCTATAATATATTTTGTGCCTTTCCATAGGGTTGCATCCAAATGACATTTTCTTTCAAGACTCCCAAGTGACAGTCCTAAAACTAGAACTTTTATTGTCCCCAATCTTTGGAGCCTCATATGGTTTTTTGTTTCAAGCATGTTAATTTGGGCATGCAACCATTCCATTTTATAGTTCTTGTTGAAATCTTTTTAACATTGTGTCGCACGCCCTCATTAGAAGTCATTTGACCCTTGTTTCCCAAATTTTTATGTTGACTTTTAACCCTTCTTTTGACCATAACTCCTAACTCATAATTACAAATGAAAAATGCAAGCACATTTTGAATATTTACATTTCAATGGCTTTCCAATGGTATATTGAAAGCCCAATTTGGACATTGTTTCTCATTTGATTTTTGCCTTAAACATTTGAAACTTTCATAAAACTTCAATTCCCAAAATGCAAATGCACTTTAATGCATTGCAACTCATTTTCTCACACTTGTGGGAATGTTGGAACCTTAAGGCATTATTTTGACTTATATCTTTTCTTATGCCCCAACCTTGGTTCTGAACCCGAAGCTAAGGTCGTGACATATGCAATTATTCAATTTCCAACTCCAACAATGTGTAGTTCATGTTAAACAACACCTAAATTCCAATTAACAACAATTACATTTGTTTGTGATTATTCAACTTTGATAATAACCTTTTCAATTAATTGCATTCATGTTATTCAAACTCAATAGTAAACTTTCAATATATATATTCATTCATGATGTTCAACTTCCATTTCAACAAAAGACATGATGTATTTAGATTCGATTTCCAACATTTTTCAAAATGGTAGTGCAAATATATATTTAAAAATATATAAAACTTATGATTAGCAATAGTGGATTTGAAAATGATATGAAACATACCCTTTACCAAATTACATTTATAATTGGTCAGCCCAAAACTTGTAAATGATCTTGTTAACCCAAATCTAGTTTCAAGAAATGAAATGAATTATGACATTCGTATTGTATAGTAAAACCACCACATCATTAAGGTTCAACAAATTTGCTCACCTTTATGACTAAAAGGTTTAACCCATGTTGAAAGAAGAAAGCTCTTTAATTATTTTGTTGTCATATCTTTTTGATAAAAAAATTCCAAAAGAAAGGTGATAAAACATCACGTATTTTAGACGTAAACTATACATGAATTTGTTATACTTCAAATGAATGCACAATCTAGGCTTGTTTTTGGGAATAAACACATTCTCAAAGTAATGTGAATGAGCTTTTGGAAAAGGTGAGTGAAAGAAAAGGTTTTTGGGTGTGTGGCAACAAAAAGTTTATGATGCAATGAACTTTAAAAAATCAACAATAAACAAATTAAAACACATGAAAAAAGTGAAAAATACCTTTGATATCATGATGAAAAAATGGATTGACATGCCAACTAATAATTTTCTTATGTATCTTTGAACACATGAATGTTGTTTTTGAACTTTGATTTTATTGGCATCCTTGTAATTCCTCATGTTTATTTAATAATCAAAGTAGTGCAAACATGCATAAGATTAGACATAATGGGTGCTTTTAATAAATTTAAAATTTTATTTTTAAGGAAAATATTTTATAATCATGATTTATGAGTCTTCATAATTTTTAAAAAATTATTATGATTCAAAATATGTTTCATTTTGTAAATGTGTTTTAAAATAGTCTTATATTTTTAAGAGTCCTTTAAGCATCACAAACATTTGTTACCATAGTACTTTTACCATTTCAGCAACAAATTGTCAAATAATTATTTAAATTTGAAATCTTAATTTGGCACTTGGTTTTTTAATTCTAAAATTATTGGCATGTAATGATTATAAAAATGATAAACATGGTTTTGTCAATGTTATGGAATAATCTAGTGTGTCTAGATTGCTTTAAGTCACTATCATGGAAGGTCTATGGTTCAAATCCTGACAGTTAAACTTTTAAGTTTATTAAAATTTTGGCACAAATAATGAATAAATGTTCAAATGTTCAGCAAAACAAAAAATAATTTAATTTATGCCAAAATGGTAAAATTATTATGGTATAGAAACATTCATTTGCTTTTGCATTTTTTTGTGCCATAATTTTTTGTTTGTTGGATTTTAACAATTTATTACATAATGGATATGTAAATGCAAAGAATTTACAAATTTCTATCAATGCATCAATTTTGAAGCCATATTACCTACACATTCAAGTATTGGTTACAATTCAAGTGACTCCTACAAAAGAAAAGGGACTTTAATTTAATTTGATAATTGATTTTTCTAAACTAAGAGTGCAAATGCACTATGGAAATTGGGTGAATAGAGAAGAATTTTCGTGGCAGATATGGAGCATTGAATAGGGGGTTCAAAGGTCAAGTATATTGTTCAAATAATCAATTTTTTAAAGTGTGATCATCAAAGGTGAAGCTTTGAACACCCCGAAATTGGTTTTGTTGTTTATCTCATGATTATTTTGCCGATTATTATGCTCATGGTGATACATGGTCATAGCATGGACAAAGATAATTGTTGTCCATATCAGTCGTAGCCATGTATGCCATGGCCTCAACTTCTTCAATGCAAAGCATGAGAAAGTGTTCATAAAAATGACCTTTGAATCATCAATGATTCTTGAATAGGATTTTGAATAATCGATGATTCAATAATTAATGCACTCATATGTAGCCAAGTGGACATTTGAGATAATTGATTATTGCAAGTAAATAATTAACCTTTTCAACCCTCCTAATATACATTATCTACCCATTAGTGGAGAGCCGCTATTGCATATAACTTTATTTGGATCTTTGATTGTAGTTTTAAAGTCATGTTTTTAATCAACAACCTTAATATCAAAAGCATATGTAATTGTCTTTCTTCCAAATTGATAAACACCACAAACTTAAAAAATGATAGATCCTATGGAAAAATGAGTAAGGAAGGATCTATAAAACTTTTAAATAAGCCAAACAACATATATACAATGCAATAATATCCAACACATATGGCTTGTCATGCCCCAAAAAAATGAAAAATAGATATGACAAATTTGATTGTCATTCAAAAGGCCATTGGTCAAATTATTGGACCTCATATACATTGAATGAAACTTGGATTACCCCTTTTTTAATAACAAAATTTTTATCCAAAAGAACAAACATTTAAAGGTCACTAGGTCTTTTAAGACTTTGATCACATTATCATGTTGTAACTATTTGAAAGGTTTTTTATTTCTTATGTTTTTAGAAAGTGTGTTAAAAAAGTAACCCAAATTACTATATTAGTAAATCAACCATGTATGTAACATCTCAAGGACCTAAACATTACAATCAAGTTCTAGGAATGTAATGGATTTATAATGAAGATCCAAATATGGAGGAAAAAACCTTTAAAAAATTTAATTCAAACCCTCCCACTAAATGCATATCAATTTTAATTAGTTGGAATTTCCCACTTTTGAAACAACTTTTTTACTTAAGCTTTTTTTTTTTTTGTTCAAAGAGAAGAATTTTTTCAACAATAGTCGTACCAAGATGCAATCTTGGAGAATTGTTATTATCACCATCCACAAACAAATATTTTCTATAAGAAGATGTTCAGTTACACTTTGGTTTGAAATCCATCTTTGACCCATCTACATGACTACTTACATTGATTTCATACACATTATGTAGTGCCTGCCACATTGGTTGTGATTGAACTATTATGCTAGAGACATAGAGTGGTTGAATGAATTGAATGTATTATGTTCAAGTTTCAAACCTAACTTGATAACTTAGTATATCGTAGAATGTTCAACATGAATTGGTCAAAGAGTTAAACTTGAAAAAAAATCCAAATAAAATACACACCAAGCTAAATAAATCTTTGTGTGTTGAAGGCAAGCCCAAATGGTAGTGATGTTAGCTTCATGAGGTTAACAAAACTGTGTCAATGCACACCACCCATTTTGGATAACAAGCCACCTTTGACATGCTAGTTGTTTAACACTTGGCCCATGTACCAAATGCAAATATCTGGATGCACCATTAAAAAAAGTAAGACAAATTTCCTTCGAATACCATGAAACAAACTAAACATATATTTGCAAAGTTCAATCTTTGCATTAGCTTTTAAGGTAATTTACAAGGTTTGGACATACCTAATGTTAATGTCTAATGATTTTTACCAAAACTTCTCCCCTTAGCACACATCCTCCTTTTCTTGAAAATGGTTTTTACATCTTGTTTATTGCATCCACTTCAATTTTAAATATGTTGTTGGTTTTCATTAGTATAATACAAGTATGTCAAAATGTCATCTGCATTGTGTCAAATGAGTTTTGGTGAAGAAGCCACGAATTGGGTTCATCCAACACTAACATTCAATTCAAAATTTCAAAAATGTCATTTTATCTTTCATCCATAACTTGGGGAAAAATGTCTTTAAGTCTTCTACCTCCTTTTTTGCCCTAGTAAAATGCTCCCCAAATATGATAACTATCATTTTTTACATTTGATATGTTAAGCAAACTTAGGCATGAGATAACAAAAAAACCCAAAGAAATATTAAATACAATATTCAATATGATAACTTAGGAATTGAATAGAAACAATGTTATTTAAGATGGCCCTATGTGAAGTTTTGATGTTTATTTTTTGTACATGAAGAAAGGTTTCAAGATTTTTTTGTTTATTGCAATAAAAGTTGAAGCTGTGTTGCAAACATCCCAAAATAATCCTCACATGTTAGCCTAATCAAGAATGTAATATAAAATTCAACTTGAGATATTAAGATCTTGAATAACAAGAAAATGCAATCAACTCACATCAACATCCAAATTATTGATTTGTACAACCTTTATCACTCGAAGCTCTTTCAACATTATGGATGTGGAGGCCCATTTCAAAAATTATCGTACATGGCTTTAGATCAACAACATTTGTTGTTGTTGATCAAGATTATGATTTCTTTAGATACACACTTATGAAGACTTGCACGTATGGAAAACTACTCAATCATTCAATCTTACAAGAATGAATTAGGATTTAAAATTTTGAAGTGAAAGGTTACATGCATACACACCCCTTAAAATTAATCCTTGAATGTTTAATTATACTCCAACATTCATTTGCAAATTAGCGATCGATGTTCTAATCAACAGCTAAAATTATGCATCAACAATAGTAAGCATATTTAATAAATTACAAGAATAAGTTGGAAGCATCTAGAAGCCTCAATGTTAAAAAAAGTTTTGCCATTTGTAAATGAGAATTGTGGGTTAACAATTAAAATTTCCAATTGGATGAAGAAAATAAAAAATGTATTATTAGAATAGCAATTGTCGTAGACATTGTGACATTTGGTCAAGTCATGAATTAATTGTAATGCCAATGCAAATGTTATGACACAAATTGAATTTAGATTTCAAAACAAGTGTGGAAAAAAAAATTCTTCACAAATAGGAGAATTTGGAAAAGAAATTAACCCTTGTGCATGATTCTTTATAAACAACAAGCTTTTATGTGAGGAAAAACAATTTGCACTAACGTTATGACATGTTTTTATTCACTAAAATCATGAATTTTCGATCGACATAGAATGTCAATTATTGTTATAGTTATTTCTAATTTCAAGAATAGATGTGATAAGTGTGAGAAGTTATTTTTAGACTAACAAATGTTACTTGAACTAAATAATAATAATAATAATAAGTTTAAGCATGAAACCTACACTTCAAAGCTCAAGAAAAAATTGTTGTTAGGTAGTTGGATATGCAAGATTAATGAAATAATATCAAAAGAAATTAAAATGTCATATTTTCAATACTAACAACAATGCTTAATACATTACAAACATAATGGATGTTGTTGGCAAAATTATAAATTTATTCACAATTTTTATTATACTTGATCTCCCCTTCTCTTGCTATAATATTGATTATTAAAATCACATGATTTTATAGTTAAACCATCAAAAGAGATAGCCCTTTCAATATTTAGTTGTAAGGAACAAAAAAAAAAATACAAATAGTAATAATGTTAACCTTAACCCTTAGAACATTTGTAATAATTGTTAGGAAAAACCTTGAATATCATTTTTTGGACGAGCCCTTTGCCAATGTGGCATGAGAAAAAATATTCCTCCTCCAAAATCCTATCAAGTGACATGGGTCTTTTGACCTATGAAAGAAAAAAATTAATGTTTCTGGTGGTTAGTCACAATGATCAACAAATTGATTGTTATTAATTGGCTGACCACCATAATTAGTCAATCTTTCATTTTCATTGTTAATGAAAGAAAATTGAATCCAAATTATATTGTTTATGGGTGGGGGAGATGCAACCAACTATTTTTTAAATGTATGTTATATTTAGTGATAGTAAGTGGTTTCTAGTGGAATCACTAAAAATACTTTTACAAAACCAAAACTACAACATGATTCCCAATTATCCTTCATCATTTCCATGGCTTAAAAGACACAAAAACCATCACACCTTCATTGATAATGTAAATAATAATAAATATGGTTCAATTCCATGAAATTCAAGATTGTGAATAAAAAAATATCTCGAAATTCAATCGAAATTTTGAAAGGCCACAAAAAACAAGTGATAAACCTAAACACGTTAATTATTTACTACCTAAAGGGATCTTGGGTTACATCCAACATTAAAAAAATGTTAATCTAATGTTTTATAATAACATCTTAAGGAATATATTCATGTCTCTAGTTGTCTATCTTTAGTGGTCACATGTAAAGTTATCACCTCCACATTGATTGAAGATTCGTGAGTTAGAATTCTATCTTCACTTTTTGCATTTGAATAAGATAATCTTTTGCTAAAAGGTTCCAAAACTCTTTGAATTCTAAGTTGTGTCTTTTATCATTAACTTATGTTGTTCATAGATAACAAGTGCATGGTCGAGTTCATGGAACTACCCCTATGGTTGAAAAAAACTTCCAATCATGTTTAGTTCATGTAATTTTTGTGATTATTGTTTAGTGCAATGGAGCCACATCCTATTTTGAAAGAAGGCGGGGCCCCAATAACATACTCAATCCATCACACATTTATAAGCAATCTTAGCATGTGTAATGTCAAAAGAATTGGGAAGAAGGGAGAATGGAAAAAAGGGGAATAGGGTTGATAGGAAGAAGGAAAAAAGAAGTAAAACTAAAATGAAAAGAATGTTGATTATGAGATTTGAAATCATGATGAAACATAAGACAATTTAACCAATCAAGTACATTCCAAATCGTTGAAAAAAAATTCATGGATGAAATTGATTACAAATATGCATTTGTCCCTTGCATATGGATTATAGGTGCTCAATGATTTTTTTTTGGGTGCAAAATTTTGCAATGGAAATTTTCACGTTTTCTTTATAAGTAGTCCAATACATGGAGGGATCTTTGAATTGTTAGACTAGAGGAATGCCAAATTTTCCTCCATCTTATTATCGATGATAGCCATTTTCAATTCCATTTTATTATGGATGTTTCCATATGAAAAATGGGGGAAAAATAATTATATGTACCATATTGATTAACTTACTTTTTTGAATGAGATTCTAATTCTAACATGAGGTTTACTTTGCTTGGATAAAATTATGTTCATGGATGAACACCCATGATTGGCCATACAAAATTTTACATGAAATTTTTTTAATGATAAATCAAATTAACAACACATATGCAATGCATGATATTTGACATTGATGAAAGTGATCCTCAATAGTGAAATTAAGGATGAAACTAACACATGTTGATTAAATTTATGGCATGGAGAATTTGACCATTTAGATCAAATTGATAAGTTTGAAATATTGTACCATCATATGGATGAAATGCATGTATGAAATTCACCATAAGGATGCAATTTGGTAACTAGATGAAAGTGCATATGGATGAAAAAGCTGAAAATGAATTATAATGAATATATGGATAAAATTACATCCAATATGGATGACATCATCATCATCCATGTTAATAATTAAAATAATTTTCATCCATGTAGTCCAATTTGATTCATGTTCCAATATCATGCATGTGATGAAGTTCATACAATATGGTCCAAAATCCATCCTCATGGTCAATTTCACTCATGTTGTCAAGTTCAACCACATGATCTTGTTTTCATCCATGGACCAATTTGACTTCCATGTTGAATTTCATTCATATAGTCGTATCACTCCATTGGATTTCACCCATGTGAAAACTTTCATGCATGGCAATGCTATCAAAATCATCCATTTGCATCCACAATGGTCAAATGTCCATCAATGTGGTGAAAGTTTCATTCATGATATTGTTCAATTTTTGCTGCACAATATATGGTTCGACTTCACAGGTGGTCAATTTCATCCATGTTGAAAGTCTCATCCATGTCATGAAATTTATCCAATTTATCAATGGCATCCATGTGCTAGGGCACAACCACCTACATTGGTGGCTGACCCAGTTATCACTTCTCAAGTATACTCAAAAATACTTATTCCATTTTCAAAAAATTATATATAAAATAATAATAATAATAATAATAATAAGATAATTAGGCAAATGACTCAAAACCCTAATCTGCCTAATTTTCCTAATTATTACTCAAAAATAATTTACTTTACTTTCCCCATCCCAAACTGGTCCCCTTATTAATTAGGGGGGTTGGGGATGGGGATGGTGGTTGCACATGAGTTAGTTGGTGACCACCCCCCATCTGACAACTTTTATTTTATATTATTATTTTTTGGTTGAACTTTTTTTTTCTGAGTTAGGTTGGGGTAGGCCTTTGTGCTGGCCAATGGGATGCTCAACAATTGAGGTAGGTGTGTCATGGATGACATTAACATGATAATAATGCACCATGAGTCACCATTTTAAATCCAATAAAAGGTGTTATAAAAAAATATCAACTTGGTATGACAAAAAAAAAAAAAAAAAAAAAAAAAAAAAAAAAAAAAACCCAATTTTTTTTTTATTAAAAAAAAAAAAAAAAAAAAAAAAAAATAAAAAAACA